>Ga0307378_10000504_pt1 | contig 68745 bp, 68 predicted proteins | sample UN1MG_FD_202238 | JGI IMG/M metagenome (GOLD analysis project Ga0307378, IMG submission 202238) | Soil microbial communities from Risofladan, Vaasa, Finland - UN-1 | ecosystem: Environmental > Terrestrial > Soil > Coastal area > Acid sulfate soil | place: Finland: Risofladan, Vaasa | collected... | reverse complement strand
AGGTCGTCAACGATTTGATATTATCAAGTCAGGTGAAAAAGATTCATTATTTTTCTAATCGAGAAATTAGTAAACTGCTGCGCTCGGTGGCGGCCGCTTATGAAATCAAAGGGGAAGATCGTTTCAGGATTACTGCTTATGAGAGAGCGGCGGATTCAGTTGAACACGCAACCAGCGAGGTCAAAGATTTATGGGATGACAAGAAATTGAGTGAGTTAGCTGGAATCGGCGCGGCGATTGCCTCTCACTTGGACGAACTTTTCAGGACAGGCAAAGTCAAACACTTCGATCAGGTTTTTAAAGGTTTACCTCTTGCCATGTTTGAACTTCTAGATCTTTCTGGGATTGGGGCAAAAACAGCCTATAAACTTGCTAAAGAGCTGAAGATTAAAAGCCCTAAAAAAGCCTTCTCGGCTTTATCTAAGGCCGCCAAGGCCGGTAAAATCAGGCAGATCGAAGGTTTTGGCGAGGGTTTTGAGGAAGCGATATTGAAAGCGATTAAGGAATCTAAGCGAAGGTTGCAAAGAATTCTTCTTCCAAATGCTAGCCTGATGGCAGAAGAAATCTTAGCCTGGCTTGAAAAGTCAAAAGCAGTCATCAGAGCTGATCCTTTAGGCTCGTTAAGACGCCAAGTTGCCACGGTTGGCGATATTGATATTGCTGTTGCCTCGAATCAGCCCAAAGAGGTGATTAAGCACTTCATTGCCTACCCGAAAAAGAAAAGAGTGCTTGAATCGGGTGAAGCTAAAGCCTCAATTCTTCTTAAGGGTGGACAACAAGTTGACCTAATGATTGAGTCGAAAGGGGCTTATGGTGCCCTTCTACAGCATTTTACAGGCTCTAAGCACCATAATATAGCCCTTAGGGAATTAGCCCTGAAGAAAAAATTATCCCTTTCGGAACACGGGATTAAGAAGCAAATGACAAATGGTAAATGGCAAATGGTAAATTTTAAAACAGAGGAAGAATTCTATCAAGCCCTTGACTTGGATTATATTCCCCCAGAATTAAGGGAAAATACAGGTGAGATTGAAGCCGCCCTTCGCTCCGCTCAGGGTAAACCAAATGGATTGCCGAAGTTGGTTGAGCTTAAGGATATCAAAGGGGACCTTCATCTCCACTCCAATTTCCCTATTGAGGAAAGCCATGATCCGGGAATGGATTCGATTGAAGAAATGATTAATAGAGCAGAGGAATTAGGCTATGAGTATCTTGGTTTTAGCGAACATAATCCAAGCTTGAGTCGGCACAGCGAAAAAAAAATTATGAAGTTGTTAAAGGCTAAAAAGGACAAAATAGAACAAATAAATTACTCTAGAACAAATAAATTACTCAAACAGGTTTATAATGGCTTGGAGGTTGATATTCGACCGAACGGAAAGCTGGCTCTTCCCCAAAAAGCCTTAAGTCTTCTGGATTATGTTATTGCTGCGGTTCACAGTAGTTTTCAAATGAATAGAGAAGAAATGACAAAAAGGGTTTTAGAGGGCTTATCGGCTGAAAAAGTAAAGATTCTCGCCCACCCAACAGGCAGATTATTAGGCAAGAGAGAAGGCTACGAGCTAGATTGGGAAAAAGTTTTTGATTTTTGTCTAAAGAAAAAAATCTGGTTAGAGATTAATTCCCACCCGGCTCGGCTTGATTTGCCTGATTCACTCGTTCGTGAAGCGATCAAAAATGGCGTGAAAATTATTATTAATACTGATTTGCATGCAAAAGAGCAGGTGAATTTAATGTCTTTTGGGGTTTCTGTGGCCAGAAGAGGATGGGCCGAAAAGAAAGATATTGTTAACTGTTTGGGTTATAACCGCTTTGCCAAAACCTTGCTTTCTTGAAGCAGAGATGTAGGCAAAGGAAGGTTTCAAGCATCTCCGGTTAGATTTGGCAAAGCGTTTGAAAGCTAAAAAAAGAGAACTCTGGACTATCAGTTTGGAGAAGCTTATAATCAATTCAATAAGCTTTTAAAAAGCTTTTAAATTAATAAACTTTTACTTGAAGAAAGGAGGTGAAGAATTTTGCCATTAATTGGATTATTAGTATTGGTTATCGTTGGAGTCGTTGTTTTTGTTTGGTCCCAATATAACCAGTTTGTAACGATCAGAACGAGAATCAAAGCCTCGATTCAAGAGATTGGTAATCAATTGAAGAGGCAATCTGACCTTATTCCGAATTTAACTTCTTCAGTCAAAGGTTATATGAAGCATGAGAAAGATATCTTTGATAAGCTTACCGAAGCACGAAAGGCGGTCGCTAGTGCTATAAAATCAGGCAGTACTCAAAAGATGGTTGATGCTAGTGAGAAGATGCAATCGGCTCTAGGGCCAATTAGAGTCGTTTTTGAATCAACGCCGGAGTTGCAGGCGGCCAAGCCAGTGGTTAAACTGATGGATGAGTTGAGAGACACGGCTGATAAGGTAATGTATTCTCGAAGAACCCTGATTGATTTAACGGCTGATTTTAATGTTAAAGTAGTGAGTTTTCCTTCGAATTTAATCGCCACGATTTTTAAATTCAAACAAGAGGTAGGTTTGAAGGTGGCGGAAGCAGGAGAACATCTAGGGGTAAAGGAGAGGGAGACGAAGACACCAAAGGTTGAACTTTAATGATTAATGTTTACGAGCGAGTTGATCAAAACAAACGCCGTAGTCTGTTGATTATGGTGTTATTCACTATTTTTATTGTTGCTTTTGTTTGGGTTTTATCAGAGCTTCTTGGTTACGGACCGGGGATGGTAGGCATTGGTTTGATATTTGCAGGCGTAATGAGTTTTAGCAGTTATTGGTGGGGAGATAAAATAATCTTGAGTATTTCAGGGGCTCGTCCTGCTAATAGAGAAAAAGATTTCCTTTTCTATACGGTGGTTGAGAACCTGAGTATAGCGGCCCAAACGCCAAAACCAAAACTATATGTGATTGAAGACAGCGCTCCCAATGCTTTTGCGACCGGAAGAGATCCTGAACACGCGGTTGTTTGTGCCACCACCGGTCTTCTGCAAAAATTAGACAGGACAGAATTAGAAGGGGTGATTGCCCACGAACTTTCACACATCAGAAATTATGATATTAGATTAATGAGTATTGTTACTATTTTAGTAGGAATGGTTGTTTTGCTGGGCGATTGGCTTCTCCGAGGAGCGGTTTATGGTAGAAGGGATAGAGGAAAAAGCAGTGCCAGCGGTTTATTAATGTTGTTAGGAATTATCCTTGCCCTTTTATCACCCCTTATCGCCCAATTGATGAAATTAGCGATTTCTAGGAGAAGGGAATTTCTGGCTGATGCCTCAGCCGTGATGCTGACTCGTTTCCCTGATGGCTTAGCCAAGGCTTTGGAGAAAATTAATCAAGACAAGGAACCCTTAGAAGCGGCTAATAAGGCGACCGCTCATCTTTACATTGTTAATCCTTTTAAGGGGCAGAAATTAACGGCAAAATTTGCTAATCTTTTTAATACTCATCCCCCGGTGGAGGAGAGAATAAAATTGTTAAAGGAAATGAAATGAAGACGCTAAAAAATAAAAAAATTAACGCGAAAAATGCGAAATTGTCCGTAGAAGAAGTTAAGCATGTGGCGGCTTTGGCTAATATAAAATTAAGCCCTCAGGAAATTTCCAAATTTCAGAAGCAGTTATCAGAAATCCTCGATTATATTGAAATCCTCAATGAGGTGAAAACCGAGAATGTTGAGCCGACGAGCCAGGTCACCGGCTTAGAGAATGTTTTTCGTGAAGAGAAGACAGAAAAATGCCTAACTCAGGAAGAAGCTCTTTCAGGAGCGAAAGACAAATATCAAGGAAGGTTTAAGACAAAGGCGATATTTAATGACTAATGATTGATGATTGATTAAAAAAATGGAATTAAATCAATTAACCATTAAAGAAGCTCAGAAAGGATTGGCGGAAAAGAAATTCTCCTCGATTGAATTGACGAAAGCTTGTCTTGCTCAGATAAAAAAGCATGATAAAAAGATAAACGCTTTCATTACTGTTTGTGAAAAAGAAGCATTAGAAAAGGCAAGAGAAGCCGATAAAATCATCAGTCATAAGCAAAGCTTGTTGCTGCGCAATAAGCCACTTTTGGGAATTCCTATCGGAGTGAAAGACCTTTATTTAACCAAGGGAATCAGAACAACAGCTGGTGCCAAGGTCTTAGATGATTTTGTACCCCAATATGATGCCACAGTGGTAGAAAGAATCAAAAAAGCAGGGGCGATTATCATCGGCAAAACCAATCTTGATGCTTGGGCTCATGGTTCATCAGGCGAAAACTCTGATTACGGAGCTACCAGGAATCCCTGGAATTCAGATTATGTTCCTGGTGGTTCGAGTAGCGGTTCGGCGGCGGCTCTGGCGGCGAGTATGTGCTTGGCGGCAACAGGGACTGATACCGGCGGTTCTATTCGCCTACCGGCTTCGTTTTGTAATTTAGTCGGTCTCAAACCAACATATGGAAGAGTTTCTCGGTATGGCATTGTCGCCATGGCTTCTTCTCTAGACTCTATTGGTCATTTCAGTCGCCGTGTTTTCGATGCCGCTTTAATCCTCAATGTCACCGCAGGAAATGATTCTTATGATGCGACCACTCCGCCCAAAGAAGTTCCTGATTATACAAAAGGAATTGAAAAAGGCGTCAAAGGTTTAAAAATCGGAATCCCTTCAGAATATTTCGGGAAGGGTTTAGATGAGAGGGTAAAGGATGTAGTTGAAGAGGCGATAAAGAAGATGGAAGAATTGGGAGCGAGAATCGTAAAAATTTCTTTGCCTCATACTCAATATGCTTTAGCGGCCTACTATATAATTCAGCCGTCAGAGGTTTCATCCAATCTGGCTCGATATGATGGGATAAGGTATGGACTTCCGAGAGAAAGATTCGCCGATGAAGCTAAGAGAAGGATGATGCTGGGGACTTTTGCTCTCTCGGCTGGATATTATGAAGCATACTATCTGAAAGCGATGAAGATAAGGACTTTAATTAAGAAAGATTTTGATCAAGTTTTTTCCAAGGTTGAGGTGATTATGTCTCCAGTATCTCCGAATCCACCCTTCAAAATAGGTGAAAGAATAAATGACCCTCTGAAAATGTATCTTTCCGATGTTTTAACGGTGACCGCTAATTTAGCGGGAATTCCTGGTTTATCAATACCCGCAGGCTTCGTTAATGGCTTGCCGGTAGGTATTCAGTTCCTAGGCCCTCAGTTTAGTGAAGAATTACTTTTCCAAGTCGGTGATGCTTATGAGCAAGCCACTGATTGGCAACAAAGGAGGCCTAAATTATGAAAACTTCTTTCGTTGAGGTTTTGAAAAACAGACATTTTCTTAAGGTCTGGATGTCACAGTTTTTCTCTCAATTGACGGCCAACATGCTCAACTTCGTCTTAATTGTCAGGATTTACGAGGCCACCCAATCGACCGTAGCCGTAGGCCTTTTCCTAGCGATTTACGCTGCCCCCTCTGTTCTCTTAGGCCTTTTCAGCGGCGCCTTCATCGATCTGATGAGTAAGCGAAAGGTTTTATTGTTTACCAATATTTCCCAGGCTCTGATTGTCTTATTATATTTAGGCATTGGTGATAAAATCTGGCCAATTTACTCGATTGTTCTTCTCTATTCAATCTGCGATGAGTTTTTTACCCCGGCTGAGGCTTCAACCATTCCGGCGATTGTCAAAAAAGAAAATCTCCCCGCGGCTAACAGTCTTTTCCTCTTCACCCTCCACGGTGCTTTTTTGATCGGTTATTCTATTGCCGGACCGGTGATTAAATTCTTCGGCATTTTCACTCCTTTCTTGTTAGCCTCTTTGTTTAATCTCCTTGCCGCCAGCGCTGTTTTCTTTCTACCCAAGGATAAACCCAAGAAAGGCCTGACGATTGAAACCAGTTTCGAAGATTTTGTCGCTGACATCAAGGAGGGCTATATTTTTATTAAAAACGAACCCAAGGTCCTTATTCCGATTATTCTTTATGTCACCTCACAAGTGATTATCGCCTCGGCAGTGGTCCTCTTGCCCTCATTTGCGAGTGATGTTCTTTTGATGGATATTAAAGACGCTGGTCTTCTTCTTGTCCTGCCCGCTGGCATCGGCGCTTTACTGGGAGCTTTCACGGTCGAAAGAACGATCAAGCGGTTGGGCAAAAGGTTGATTATCACCAGCGGTATTTTTATTGCTTTCCTCGGCATCATCAGTCTGGCTTTAATTGCGCCCAGAATAGGTATCATTCTTTTCGCTTCCTTGCTGATGGCGATTTTGGGCGGGAGTATGGTTTTGGTTTCCGTGCCCGCCCAGACTTTGCTCCAAGAGAACACGCCTTTTGATGTCCGCGGCCGGGTTTTTGGCGCCCTAGGGGCTTTTGTCGCCATTTCGGCAGCCTTGCCTCTCTTTGTCGTTGCTGGTTTAGCTGACCTCTTTGGCCCGGTCGCCATTTTAACTTTGATTGCCTTAATTTTATTGGCTGGTGGTTTAGTCAGCCTCAAAAAAGATTATGTTTTACGAGTCTATCATCGGCCTGGAAATACACATTGAGCTGGGAACAAATAGCAAAATGTTTTGCTGTTGTCCGGCGGCTCATTTTGGCCAAGAACCGAACACACTTGTTTGTCCTGTTTGTCTTGGCCTGCCAGGCGCTTTGCCCGTGCCCAATAAAAAAGCAGTTGAGTGGACCGTCCTCACTGGCTTGGCTTTGGGTTGTCAAATTCCTTTGTTTTCGAAATTTGACCGGAAGAATTATTCCTATCCAGACCTACCTAAGGGTTACCAGATAAGCCAGTATGATTTGCCATTGGCGCAGGGAGGAAAATTTCGTTTAGAGGATAAGAAAATAATCAGGATTACCCGAGTTCACCTTGAAGAAGACACCGGCAAATTAATTCATAAAAAAGTTGAGGGTAAAGAAGTGACCTTAATTGATTTTAATCGCTCCGGCGTGCCCTTAATGGAGATTGTGACCGAACCTGATTTGAATTCCATCCAGGAAGTAAAGAGTTTTCTCCAAAAGCTGCAACAGCTAGTTCGTTATCTCAGTGTTTCTGAAGCAGATATGGAGAAGGGACAGATGCGGTGTGAGCCAACGATTAACTTAAAAATCATCAAGGGCAAGCAAGCTTACTTTACTCCTTTGGTGGAATTAAAAAACATCAATTCTTTCCGTTTTGTTCAAAAAGCGATTGATTATGAGATTCAACGTCAGCAAAGAGAATTTAAGAAGACAGGAGTGGAAAAACAGCCTGGTAATAAAACCACTCGGGGGTGGGACGAAACAAAAAACATCACCGTTTTACAAAGGGAGAAGGAAGAAGCTCATGATTATCGCTATTTTCCTGAACCGGATATTCCACCCATTAGATGGAGGGATGAAGAAATTAAGAAATTAAGAAATTCTTTACCCGAACTACCTGAAGAAAAGAAAAGGAGATTGACTAAGGATTACGATTTATCTGATGATTACGCTGAAATTTTGATTGAGACTCAAGAAAAAGCTCATTTTTTCGAGGAAACGGTTAAGGCCGGCATAAGCAAAGGATTGAAACCAAAAGGAATTGCCAATATTATTGTTAATAAACGCTTATCATTCGAGAAACTTTCTCCTGAAGAATTTATCCAAAGACTGGCAGCACAAGAAAAAAGAACAAAGATTTCCGACCAAGAACTGATAAAAATTATTAATGAAGTAATTAAGGAAAACCCTCAGGCCGTTACTGATTTCAAAAAAGGAAAAACAACGGTGGTTGAATTTCTGGTTGGTCAAGTGGCCAGAAAAACAAAGGGGCAGGCAGACCCCAACCAAACCCGAAAACTCCTAATTGAAAAGTTGAAATAGGTTAGTTATATTTAAATCAATCGTGAGATAAAAAATGTCTAAATTTACCCACCTTCATGTTCATACTGAGTTTTCTCTTCTAGATGGTCTTTCTAAAATTGATAAGTTAGTAAGCAAGGCTAAAGAGCTCGGGATGGATTCCTTGGCGATTACAGATCACGGAGTGATGTATGGGGTAATTCCCTTCTATTTAACCTGCTTAGACAATGACATCAAGCCCATCATTGGTGTTGAGGCCTATATGGCTCATCGCTCCCGGTTTGATAAGCAGCCTAAGATTGACGCTGACCAATATCACATGATTCTTCTGGCTAAGAACAATGAGGGTTATCAAAACTTGATGAAGCTGACAACCATTGCCCACCTCGAAGGTTTCTATTACAAACCTCGCTTGGACATGGAAATCTTAAAAGAATACTCGAAAGGACTAATCGCGACGACAGCTTGTTTGTCTGGTGAAATCCCTTCTCTTCTGATTGGAGGAAAGAAAAAAGAAGCCGAAAAAAGAGTTAAAGAATTTCTAGAAATATTTGGTGATGATTTTTATCTAGAAATTCAAGCCCATCCTAAAATCTCTGATCAAGAAAAGATCAATAAAGAGATGGTCAAAATCTCTCGGAAATTAGGTATCCCTCTTGTCGCTGCCAATGATGTTCATTACATTAATGCCGAAGACGCGGTTGCCCAGGACGCACTTTTAGCCATTCAAACTCAAAAGATGATCGCTGATGAAGATCGTTTAACTATGCTTGATTCACCTGATTTTTACCTTCGCAGTTCAAAAGAAATGACCGAGCTTTTTAAGGACTATCCCGACGCCATCGAAAATTCACAGAAAATCGCCAAAAAATGCCAAGTAGAAATTCAGATTGGTAAATGGATTTTGCCCTATTTTCCTATTCCTCAAGACGAAAAAGCAGAAGATTATTTCAGGAAAATAGTTTATAAGGAGTTACCCAAAAGATTTCCCAAGCCAACAAAGGAAATCACCGAACGACTAGATTACGAAATTGATATTATTAGCAATAAGGGATTCGCCACCTATTTCCTGATTTTTTCAGACTTTGTCAATTGGGCGAAAAAACAAAAGATTCGAGTTGGTCCAGGAAGAGGCTCGGTCGCAGGCTCCCTGGTCTCTTATGTCTTACGAATAACTTCAATTAATCCTCTAGAACATAGTCTTCCGTTTGAAAGATTTTTGAACCCTTATCGACCTTCACCACCAGACATTGACTTAGATTTTGCTGATGACCGAAGAGATGAAGTAATAGAATATGTCACTAAGAAATATGGAAAGGATAAAGTCGCTCAAATCATTACTTTCGGCACCATGGAAGCGAGAATGGCGGTTAGAGACGTGGCTCGGGTTTTGGGTTATTCATATTCGGTTGGCGACCGGTTAGCGAAAATGATTCCCATTGGTCCTCAGGGTTTTAAGATGACCATCGACCGGGCTCTGAATGCTAACCCTGATTTAAAATCAGCTTATGAGAATGAAGAAGACACCGGCAAAATTCTTAATTTGGCTAAAAAACTCGAGGGTGTTTCTCGTCAAGCCTCAACTCATGCGGCCGGCGTCGTTATCGGTGATAAAGAACTGACTGAATATACACCCTTACAGTTTGATAGCAAAAAAGAAAAGATTATTACTCAATACGATATGAGAGCTCTAGATTTAAACGCGGCCGAGAATGAAAAAGCCCTTGGTCTTCTTAAAATGGACTTTTTGGGTTTAAGAAATTTAACCATCCTCTCCAAGGCGGTTGAGTTTATCAAAGCGACTGATGGAAAGATAATTGATCTCTCCGAGATTCCTCTTGATGACAAAAAGGTCTATAAGATGATATCTGCCGGAGAAACGACAGGCGTCTTCCAACTTGAATCGGCAGGAATGAGAAGAGTGGCTCGTCAATTAAAGCCTAACAAATTTTCTGATATTTCGGCGATGGTCGCCCTCTACCGACCAGGACCAATGGAATGGATTAATGAATTTATTGCCGGTAAGAATAATCCCCGTAGGGTTCAATATCCTCATCCAGACCTCAAAGATATTTTGGCTGAGACTTACGGTGTAGCTGTTTATCAGGAGCAATGTCTCCAAATTGCGGTTGATTTTGCTGGTTTTGATTGGGGTGAAGCTGATTCGTTAAGGAGAGCCATCGGGAAAAAGAAGAGGAAAATTATGGATAAAGAAAAAGTTAGATTTATCAAAAAAGCCCAAGAAAAAGGTTATAAAAAAGAGATTGCCGAGAAGATTTTTGCTTTAATTGAACGCTTTGTCGGTTATGGTTTTAACAAAGCTCATTCTACCTCTTACGCCATGATTGCTTACCAAACTGCCTGGGTCAAAGCTAATTATCCGGTTGAGTTTATGGCTGCCTTTCTGACGGCAGAATCTAGCAATGCCGATAAAATTTCTCTTGGTGTCGAAGAATGCCGCCGAATGGGTATCAAGGTTTATTCGCCAGACATCAATACTTCCCAAGTCGGTTTTAGTATTGAAGAAGATAAAGAATCACTTAATAGTAAAGGTATTCGCTTTGGTCTTTCTGCCATTAAAAATGTCGGCAAAGCGGCCATCGAAGCGATTTTGAAGGCGAGAGAGTTGGGAGGTGATTTCTCATCTCTTTCGGAATTTTGCCAGAGAGTTGACTCTCAAAAAGTCAATAAAAAGGTAGTTGAATCCTTAGCTAAAGTAGGAGCGATGGACCGATTCGGTCCTAGAGCGGCCATTTTAGCCGGTCTAGATCGGGTGAGAGTCAAGAGTGAGAATGATCAACGACGCCGCGCCAATGGACAAATAGGGATTTTTGATCAAGGAAAAAAGAAAACTATGTCAAATCCCAAGGACGAGTTGCCTGAAATTGAAGATTTTACGCGAAGCGAAAGGCTTAATTTGGAAAGAAGCCTTCTTGGTTTTTATTTAAGCGAACATCCTTTGGCTCCGGTTCTTTCATTATTATCCAGTGAAGTTAGTCACAAAATTTATGAACTTTCACCTGAACTGGTGACTAATGAGAAAGTCAAGATTGGGGGAATGGTTTCCTCAATCAGAATTGTTATTACTAAAAAAGGAGGGGCGGAGATGGCTTTTGCAACGATTGAAGACGGTACAGGAAAGATAGATACCGTGGTTTTCCCTCGGACTTATGAAATGACTCGTGATTTATGGATAAAAGACCAGCTAGTTCTAGTTGAGGGGCGATTAGACAAAAGAGATGAAAGGTTAAATCTGTTGGTAGAAAGCGCGGTCGGACTGTCCGACAAAACTGAGCTTAAAGACAAGTATGATTTTAGTATTGAAATTCCTAGAGGGATTAATTCTAAAAGATTGGTGGCGATTAATAAGCTTCTCAAAAGTTCGCCCGGAAAGATGAAAGGAGTTTTGTTTTTTGAGGGAGAAGGTGGAAGGAAAAGATTAGTTTTAACTTACGGTGTCAACTACACCAAAGAGTTAGAAAAAAAGATCAATGGAATACTATGACCTTAAAATTTGCGGTTTAACTCGGCAGTTGCCGATTGTGCCTTTGGGGCCAAAACTGAAGATTGCTTCTTTTAATCTTCTTGGTGATGGGGAATTAGTGGAGAAAGTCGCCGAAGAATTAGCGAAAAAATTAATAAAGAATGATTTTGATTACTTAGTCGGTCCGGAGGTAAAGGTTGTTCCCTTAGTTCAAATTCTCTCCAAGAAGCTGAAAAAACCGCGCTATGTCATTCTTAGGAAGAATATCATGGGCTATATGACCAAGCCAGTGATTAATAAGTCAAAACCAACTCTCGTTCTTAACGGCCCGGATGCCGAGATTTTAACTGGAAAAAAGGTGGTCATCGTTGATGACGTGGTCTCCACCGGCAGGACCATCAGAGTTGTCCAGGAGATGATGAAAACCATTGGTGCCGAAGTCGTCGGAGCGGTGGCGGTGATTAAACAAGGTGAGAGAGAAGAAGACATAGATGTTCCTTTTTTCTTCTTAGGAGTTTTACCTCTTTTTAGAGAATAAATTGGGGATTGACAAACTTTTCACAAGGTTATAATTTAAAGTCATCAGAATAATATCACCTTGCCGAGGTGAAAAAAAATGGATAAATTGGCTAAGAAATTTTTGAGTTTTGATGTGATTGAAAGTTCTTAAAACGAAAAAACGCTAATAGCAGCGTTTTTTTTGTTTCTTGCACTTTAACAATTCGCAGTAGATAGCAGCGATTTGTTCCTAAAAGTTTTTTTTCGGGAATGATTGGCTGCTATCTGCTAACATTCAGTGCCCCAAAAGTTGGCAAAAATTAGATAGCGGTAGGGAGGTGAAAAAAGATCTTTTCTGGGGCCGACAGGTTAAAGGAGGAAAGAAGTGAAAAAGGGCATGCTTATGACAATCATCTTGCTGGGTTGGTTGCTAACGGCCTGTTCGCCGGCAGCTTCAACCCCAATGCCGTTATCTGCAACTCCAGAACCGGTGCCAACGCAGACGCCGATAAGGATTGTGGAAACGGTCGTGGTGGAGGCAACGCCAGTTCCGACCGAGGCGACACCGGAAGTCAAGTATCCGACAATGCACGTGCCGCTTTGCTGGATGTACAACGACGAGTTTATCGGTCTGGCCGCTGCCATCGACCAAGGCTATTACGCCGAAGCCGGTTTTAAAGGAATTGAACTCCTTTCCGGCGGCGGCACCACGGGATTGATCCCGATGGTGGCCATCAACGGCTTTGACCCCTCTTTTCGGATTGGGGTTCAAGCTTCAATGGCCGAGATCATTCAGGCCTACGCAGAAGGAATCGACGTGGTCGCGGTGGGCGCTCTACAGCAAAGCGAACCCGTCGGCTTTCTGACCTTGATAACCGAGGACCGGAGAGCACAAAGCCCTTGCGATTTCCAAGGACGGGTCGTGAGCATGCAACAGACTGCAACTTGGTACGTAGACGCGCTTGGCGCCTTGTGCGACGATCCGGGACCACTTGTCTCTGGGGTTGACTTTACCGTCATCCCGGCAGGCTGGGCACCTGATTGTCTGTTATCCGGGCAATGTGACTTCTACTGCGCCTGGGAAACGAATCAACCCTATGTCTTTGACCAGCTGGGAATGGAAGAGGGTAAGGATTACGAGATGTTTTTAGCCTCGGAATTCCTGCCCTTCTATTACGCCGACGTCCTGGTCACCAACAGGGTTTTCCTTGAAGAGAATCCGGAATTGGTCAGGGACTTTGTCGGTGCCAGCATCAAGGGTCTCGAATACGTTTTGGACAATCCGGAAGAAGGGATTGCCATCGCCGGCGAGATTGAACTCATGGATCCGGCTCACGCGGCTTGGCGGATTCCGGTCCAGAATGAACTGGCGGTCTCCGGAGATACTCTCGCAAAAGGGCTGGGCTGGATCAATCCCGAGAAGGTTCAGGAGATAATTGACTTTCTTTATGAACACGGTCAGATTTCCCGGACCTTTGAGGCGAGTGAGATTGTCGACAACAGTTTCTTGCCGGAGATCAACGGCTAGCACCAGGACAGGAGGGTAGAAATGAAGACGATCGAAGTTCAGGGATTGAAAGCCAGCTACGGCGACTTGTTTGTCCTGAACAACATCAGTTTCACCGTGGCCGAAGGCGAAGTGGTCGCTCTTATCGGTCCTTCTGGCTGCGGTAAATCTACCCTCCTCCGAATTCTTGCCGGCACAATTCCGAAAATGGTGCCCGCTAAGGTGGAGGGTAGGATCAAGATTTTGGGACAGTCTCCAGACAAGGTGCCCCCTGGAACGATGGAAATGATTTTTCAGGAGGAAAATCTCCTTCCCTGGAGAACTACCTTGAGCAACGTCAAGCTTGGCCAGGAGTTATTGGGCAGAAGAAGTCAAAACAGCCAAGCAGAAGAAATTCTCGCCTTGGTGGGTTTGACCGGTTTTGAGAGTTCACATCCCAGGGAACTCTCGGGCGGGATGAAACAAAGAGTGGCTCTGGCTTCAGCCCTTTACACCTCGCCGGACGTCCTCCTCATGGATGAACCCTTAGGCGCTTTAGACGCCCTGACCCGAGAAGAAATGTGGACCCTTTTGGAAAGGATTCACCAGGAAAAACCATCAATGACGATGGTCCTGGTGACTCACCACGTCGAAGAAGCGGTTGTTTTATCCGATCAGGTGATCGTCATGGGACGATTGCCGAGCGAGATTATTGAAAGAGCAACGATTGAAGTGGCAAGACCCCGGGTGAAGAACGGCATCATCGCCGAAGGTTGCCTTCTCCTCACCAACGAGATTAGAAGTAAAATCAGGAGGATAAACCATGGGTAAGAGAAAGATTCTCATTCCCTTGATGATCTTTCTTGTGTTGGTCTTTGGCTGTCAGCTTGTGCTTGATCTTTGCCAAGTCCCCAAGTTTATCTTCCCCAAACCTTCGTTGGTGCTGGAGGCATTCTTGGATAACTGGGTTTGGCTGGCCATACATTTGCGAGTGACCCTTTACGAAGCGGTCATCGGCTTTCTTTTGGGGGCGCTGCTGGGAGTTCTCTTGGCGCTCATTTATCTTTTCTTTACATCACTGGAGCAAGTGATCATGCCTTTGGCGATTGCTGTCCGTAACGTGCCATTCGTGGCCATTGCCCCGCTTCTTTTCATTTTCCTGGGTTATGGCCCAACCGCGAAAATCGTCATTGTGATAATGGTCACTTTTTTCCCGGTTATGGCCAATCTTACCGCCGGCTTTCACAGCGTCAGCCGGAATTTAGAGGAAAGATTCGTTATTTATCAGGCCAGTCGTTGGAAAATCTTCTATAAACTCCAACTGCCGACGGCAATACCCTATCTCGTGGCAGGATTGGAGATTGGTATTTCAAGTGCGGTCATCGCCGCCATCGTCGGTGAACTCCTGGGTACCACCCAAGGTTTGGGATTCGTCATTCTGCAGAGTGTCAGTCAATTTCGGATCCCTCTGCTTTTAGCAGCAGTGGTAGTAACGACGGTCGCCTCCATTTTCCTCACCCAGTTAACGAAGGAGGTCAATCAAAGAGTTTTTCGAACTTGGCTGGAATACTGAGAGGAAAAAATGGAAAAACTAAGAGAGATGGTGCAGACAGAGTTTGGGGCTGACCGGGTGGAGATTGCCAGTATCGGCGGTACGGCGACTTGGGGAATTCCTTTTCCCGAGAAACTTTCTTGCGCCGGGGAAGCCAGTGTGGTCGAAAGATTTGACGGTTTTGACACCCCCTTCGGCAAGTCCGGCGAGATGAAACTACTGAAGGTCGGTGGCGAGCCTGTTCTCCGCTTTCATCTCCACGGATGGAATTCCAAGAAGCCATCGGTTGAGGACAGCCTCAGTGTTTTTTGGGTTCTCAAGCAGATGGGGGTGAGTCAAGTCGTCGTCGACGCCAGCGTAGGAGGAGTAACGGCTAAGCCATGGGATGTAGTTATCGCCCATGACTTCATTGACACCAACTCTTCTCCTCTGGTGACTCGGTTTGCGGCAGAGATAGGCGTCAAACCGTGGCGGCGAATGGTTGAACCATTTTGTCCTCGCTTAAGAGACTCTCTAATCGAAACTGCTGAAAAGCTGAAAAAAGAAGGTACTGAAGAGTCTCATCATGAGCTTGGCCAGATATACCATAGAGGAGTTTATCACTCAATTCATCTAGGTGTTTTTGAGACAGCGGCAGAATTGGCCATGTATCAGGAAGAAAAGGTTGACATCGTCGGTCAATCAACTGGCCAAGAGGCAATGTTAGCACGGGTCTGCGATATGTGCTTTGGTGGCATTTACATTGTCGCCAACTATGCCGAGGGATTACCAGGCGATTGGAACCGTGAGGGAATGGATGATCTATACCGTCAATGCGGAATCCCCATGGGTGTCATTGTCTGGTGGACATTGGAGAAACTGGTTAAAAGTGAAAGAACTTGTGACTGTGCTCGAATTGCCGAGCAATCAAGTCATGAGGGACTACCAGTGCCTGGAGCTTAAGTCTAACAGAGGGATAGCTGATCGAAATGATCAACGAAAAGCTATCCCTCTTTCTTTTGGTAAAATTGACTCTTGACAAGGTTTTCACAGATATCTAAACTGAAGATGGCAGAACAATAATTCTTGGTTGCCGCAAGATAAAATGGATAAATCGGCAGATTTTTTTGTTTTTTATTTGAGCCCTTTGAAGGAAGGGCTTTTTTAATTAAAAAAACCCTAATGGTAGAAATTAATAAAACCTATGATTGTATTATTGTCGGGGCCGGTCCCGCTGGTTTGTTTTCTGCTATCGAGTTTGTAAAAAACAGCCAGTTAAACATTCTTATTTTAGAAAAAGGACAATCCCTTGGTAAAAGGATTTGCCCTGCCGACAAGGGTAATATTGAGTGTCAGTCTTGCCTTACTTGTGCTAAAACGACCGGCTGGGGAGGCGCTGGCGCTTTTTCTGATGGCAAATTAAATATCGCCAAGACTAATCAGGGAGTAAGAATTACTGACTTTATTGACCTTAAGGATTTCAAGAGATTAGTCACTAAAAGTGACGAATTGTGGCTTGATTTTGGTGCTCCACAAAAACTTTATGGAGTTGATGATAAGGAAATCGAAAAAATAAAGACAGCGGTTAAAAGAGCTAAAATGGAGTTGAAAGTCAGCCCCATTCGTCATTTAGGTACAGAAAACACAATTGAAGTTTTAGAAAGTATTTATCAATTTTTAAAAAACAAAGTAGAGATAAAGTTTAATTCAAGAGTGGAAAAAATTTTGGTGGAAGACCAGAAAATTAAAGGTGTTCTTCTTGAAAACGGAGAAAAATATTTTGCTAAATATGTCATTGTTGCTCCTGGAAGAGAGGGTATGACTTGGTTTACCAAGGAGTGTCAAAAACTAAATCTGGAACAGATTAATCACCCTATTGAGATAGGTGTCAGAGTAGAAGTTCCCGCAAAAGTGATGAAATCTTTAACTGATGTTTTGTATGAAGCCAAAATTTCTCATCGGACGGAAACATTCGACAATACAGTCAGAACCTTCTGTATGTGCCCCAATGGTTATGTCACCATGGAAAATGTTGATGCTGAAGGCCGGATAAAGAGTGTCAATGGCCACAGTTATAAGAATAAAAAATCGGACAACACGAATTTTGCCCTTTTGGTAAAGACAAATTTTACTTATCCTTTTAAGGAACCAAATTTATATGGAACATATGTGGCTGGTCTCGCCAATTTAATTTCCGGAGGGATATTAGTGCAGAGATTGGGAGATTTATTGGCTGGCAGAAGATCAAATCCTGAAAGAATGAAATCAAGCAAGGTCAAACCAACTTTAAAATCGGCTGTTCCTGGAGATTTAGCTTTTGTTTTGCCTTATCGTCATCTAACCAATCTTTTAGAAACTCTAAAAGCAATGGATAAAGTTGCTCCTGGAGTTTTTTCTTTTGATACTTTGTTATATGGCGTTGAAATCAAGTTTTATTCTTCTAGTCCAAAATTGACAAATTTTTTGGAAACAGAAGTAGAAAATCTTTTTGCCTGCGGTGATGGCGCAGGCGTCAGTCGAAATTTAGTTCATGCATCGGTATCAGGATTATTTGCAGCTGAAGAAATAAATAGAAGGGGGGTGAATAAAATGAACGAAAGTGAGAATCAAGACACAGGTTTAGTGGTTTTAGGAAGCCAGTGGGGTGACGAAGGCAAGGGTAGATTCGTCGATTATCTTACTCAAAAAGCAAATATTGTTGTTCGTTTTAGTGGCGGCAATAATGCCGGTCATACAGTTATTTATAAGGGTAAGAAGTTTCTTTTTACCATCCTTCCATCAGGAGCACTTTATGGAAAAAAGCTGATAATTGCTTCTGGCGTTGGTTTCGACCCAGAAGTTCTATTAAGCGAGATTAAAGCAATGAAAAAAGAGGGAGTCAAAGTTGATTTGATGATTGACCCCAGGGCACATATTGTGATGCCCTATCATCGACAGAGGGATGTGGCTAACGAAGCCAGAAGAGGAAAAGAGGGTGTAGGCAGCGTTGGTTTTGGGATTGGTTATTGTTTTGTTGACCGGGCAAGGAGAGGTAATGTCCGATTTGAAGATCTAATTGACGCCAGGCGGTTAAGAGAAAAACTGGCTTATTTTTATCCGATTAACAAAAATACTCTCCAAAAGCTTTATAGCGTTAAAATTGACCCTGAGAAAAAGATTTTTGAACAATTAAAAAAATATGGTGTTGAATTGAAAAAATATATGGGAGATGCCTCTCAGACTATCAGTCAAGCCTGGAAAGACGAAAAAGTTGTTTTATTTGAGGGAAGCCAGGGAGTTCTGCTAGACGTTAATTTCGGCACCTATCCTTATGCTACTGGCAGTCATATTATTGCCGGCCATATCTTTTCGAGTGTTGGTTTGCCGCCTAGAGAATTGAAAGTCATTGGAGTCGTTAAGGCTTTTAATTCACGTGCAGGCGGGGGTCCTTTTCCAACAGAGATTTCAATTGAGAAGGGACCCGGGAAACACATTTTGGTTAAAGGTCATGAATACGAAGAATTTCCAGGTGTACCTGTCAGACCAAGACGAATTGGTTGGTTAGATTTACCCATGCTTCGCTACGCTCATTCCTTGAATGGATTTTCTAATCTGGCTTTAACTCATCTCGACACGATGGCGGGATTAAGTGAGATTAAAGTATGCACCCACTACCGGCAGAGAGGGAAAAAACATCTTTTGCCTAGTTTTCCGGGAATGACGGATAACATTCAGCCGGTTTATAAAGAAGTCAATAGTTGGCCGGAAATAGAGTCGGGTAAAATCAAAAAGTTCGCTGATCTGCCAATACAAGCAAGAGAATATGTTAGTCTAATAGAGGCAGAAGTCGGTGTACCGGTTAAGTATGTTTCAACTGGTCCAGAAAGAGACAATGTGGTGTCAAGATGAGAAAGATGGGAAAAATCAAGCCACCTAATTACAAATTTTGCCCTTTTTGTGGTAAAAAGCTGGAAACAAGGAAGGAGGAAGAATATTTAAGAAAATATTGTCCTTTCTGTCAATGGATTTATTATCCCCAGGTTTTTACTTCAGTGGCGGCAGTGATTATCAGAAAAGGAAAATTTTTAATGGTGAAAAGAGGCAGATTACCCCATAAAAATACTTGGATGTTTCCAGGTGGTTTTGTTGAGTATTGTGAACATCCTTTGGTAACTTTAGGAAGGGAAGTAGAAGAAGAAACAGGACTGAAATTTGTTGAGGCTAAATATATCGACATTATTGAAAATAACGATGACTATCGAACACCTGGGAATTTGATAATTTTCTATATGGTAGATGCAAAAGGGGAAAAAATTAAAACCGATAAAGAAGAAAACGAGGCAATCGAATGGTTTGATTTCTTTAATCCTCCAAAAATTGGTTTTAAGGCCCATCGAGAGATTGTTAAATTAATTCAAGACCAATCATTGAAAAAAAGGCCTCAATAAGTTAAAATCCTTCTTATGGCAAACCAAACAAAATTTGGCGAAACGGTTTTCAATGTTGGTGACCAGATAAAAGTTTTTCTGAAGATAATCGAAGATAAAAAAGAGAGAGAAACTTTTTTTAGCGGCTTAGTGATTAAAATTAAAGGCAGAGGTGAGGAAAAAACTTTTACGGTCAGAAGAATCGGCGCGGCGCAAATTGGGATCGAAAGAATCTTTCCTCTTAATTCGCCTTGGATTAAAAAGATAGAAGTTGAGAAAAAAGGTAGAGTGAGAAGAGCCAAACTTTATTATCTCCGTGATAAATCTCCAAAAGAGATTAAGAGAAAACTGAAATTAAATTAATTAATGACTGCTCTCTCGACTCGAAATTTAGGTTTAGTCGGCGAAAGTTTAGCCGTCAAGTTTCTTCATCAAAAGGGATATAAGATTATTAAAAAAAATTTTCGTTGTAAATTTGGTGAAATTGATATTGTCGCTCAAGATGGCGATACTTTAGTTTTCATTGAAGTCAAAACTCGTTGGACAAGGGAATATGGTCCACCTGAAGAGGCAGTCACTCCCCGGAAAATTCGCTCCATTGTTAAGACCGGCCAATATTACTCGCATCTCCATCCCCAACAGCCGGAAGCTTTAAGAATTGATGTGGTGACGATTGATTTCTTCAAAAATAAGGGAGAAGTAAGATTGATTAAAAACGTCTCAACTTGAAATTGAAGTCTGTTATTTTGAAAACAAAGAATATTTTGTTATAATAAGAGAAATTAATAGTGGAAGGAGGTGAAGATTAATGACTGATAAAGATAAACCAGTAACTGATGATAAACCAGTAGATGAAGTTAAAGAAACTGAAGAACCAGAAGCAGAAGAGCCAAAAACAGAAGAACCTGCCAGTAGTTCAGCTGACTCAGTAGATGAGGCAGATGCACCAGCAGGAACCGATCAACAAGGACGTCAACTTTATAATGTAAAATGTGCTACTTGTGGTAAACAAGCTCAGGTTCCCTTTAAACCAACTGGAGATAGACCAGTATATTGTAAAGATTGCTACATGAAACAAAGATAAGGAAGAAGGGGGGGAACAAAACCTTCTTATTGCCTCAAGCTTTTTTCTAAGAGCCCAAAATTAAAAAAGCCACGAAATATATGGGTATTTTGGTTGTGTGATCGAGTTGAGCTCGGTGACCCCCTTTTTAAAATCCCTCACTTTTTGATTCGAATTTGTAATATAATGCAATTATGTCATCCGAAAGATTTCTAGTGAGAGTCGCCGTCTATTTAATGCTTATTAAAAACAATAAGATCCTTCTTGCAAGAAGGTTTAATGTAGACTGGATGAATGGCAAGTATAGCTTAATTGCTGGACACCTTGATGGAAACGAATCAGTAAGTCAAGCTATCATACGGGAAGCAAAAGAAGAAGCGGGGATTAAAATTAAAAAAAACGATTTAGAACTGGCTACGGTAATCCACAGAATGGAGCCCGACCTTGAATATATAGACATCTTTTTTGTTTGTAAAAAATGGATAGGAAATCCAACTATAATGGAACCAGATAAATGCGATGAAACGAGTTGGTTTCCCCTAAATGCACTTCCAAAAGAAGTTCTTTCCTACGTCAGAAAGGCAATCAGCAACTATAAAAACGATATCATTTTCTCTGAGACTGGCCATACTACTTAAAAAATTAAAAAAGCCACGAAATATAGGGATATTTTAGATGACTTCTTCCTTTATACTTTTAAATAAACATCTCAAAAAGGTTAGTTATGGTTAAAAACTGGATTTAAAATGTTATAATTCAAGTGATAGTTTGAAGGGAAATTAGAATGAGTAATAATGGAAAGGAAAGAGAGGAAGCTAAACCAGGGCGCCTTCTATCTTCTGATATTGATACTCTTAAGGCAGAAAGAGGTGTGGTTGAGCAACAAATTGCTGAAGCTACAACGAGACTGGAAGAATTAGAAGGAGCGATTGATTATAAAAAGGCCCAAAGTGAATTCGCAGAAGGTTATCCAAGAGAAGAAGAATATTGGCAGCCTGATGAAGAAGCGCTTCAAGAAGTTCAGTTAGCTTTAACTCCGGGTAAGGCTAGAGTATCTATAGAAAATAGATTAAAAGTATTAAGGAGTATCCCTCAGAATAAATGGAATTATGTCAGGTTATGGAGATTATTCGGAAACGTAAGTGCGGTTCAAGCCGTGGTTAGCCTTCCAAAAGACGACCTGAGATTAGTGAGAATAAAAAGGAGTTATAATCAGCATGATGGGTTATCCTACGATCTAGAAATTGCCCTTCTTTCTTCAGAAAATTTGCCTACAACCGAGGATGAATTAAGACCTAAGATTTATGTTATTCTTAATGCTCCCCAGTGGTCTACGGAAAAATTTAATCAAGAACTAGAAAGTCTTTATGAGAGTATCGATTCTGGTATCGAGCGCTCATAGCCTACCTTGGGGATATAGAGTTACTCCGAAAATGTGACCCCGGGGAGGATCGAACTCCCGTTCTCAGGATGAAAGCCTGAAGTCCTAACCACTAGACGACGGGGCCGCGTCGAACGCGGCACCCAGTCACGTTTGACGTGACGGGGCCAAGTCTAACCTAAAACTTAAAACTAAAAACTGAAAATAAAAGAGCTAAAGAACACTCATATTTTAGCTTAAATCGAAGAAATTTACAATGGCTAGGACAAAGCCGCCTCTATGTTTTACTTTAGTATACAATAGTATACTATAGTGAAGTTTTTCTCTCTATTTCTCTGATTCTTATTTTTGCTTCGGCGATGAAGTTTTCAAACACTCTGAGCTGGATATCAAAGTGCTCGTCATGCCACCAGCGGTCCGGCGATTGCTTTCTTAACTCGTCGTATTTTTTCTGGTAATTAGCTAGTTTTTCTTTCCAGATTTCTAGCTCACCTTTTTGGGTTTTCTTCATCACTATAGTATAGCAAATATGTGTTAAAATTTAGAGGTGAAAAAGGCTATTTTTATTGTTTCAGGAATCATTCTCCTCATCATCCTCGCCAGTCTTGTCTTAATCTTTCTTCAAAAACCAGAACTTATTTCTCCTTTACCCAGTATTTTTTCTCGGCAAACAGACTTTACTCCTTACTCTTTTGAGAACCTAAAAAAGAGAGAGGCTTACCCCAGTGAAATCAAAATGGAGGAAATCTTAAAGGAAGAGGAGAACTATACTTCCTATTTATTCTCTTACGCCGCGGAAGGCAAACGGATCACCGGCATGGCAAACATCCCTAAGAAGGAAGGTCAGTTGTCGGTGGCTATTCTTCTTCGTGGTTGGGTGGATGAAGAAGAATATTATACCGGATTAGGCAGTGACAAAATGGCAAATTTTTTAGCTGAAAATGGCTTCATTACTCTGGCCCCAGACTTCCTTGGCTACGCAGGTTCCGCACCAGCCTTTCCTGACATGCTTCAAGCTCGTTTCTTCCGACCGATTACCGTCATTAGCCTTCTAAGCTCTCTAGATAGTCTTGAAAAGGCGGATAAGGAGAAGGTCGTTATCTGGGGTCATAGCAACGGCGGTCAGATTGCTCTTTCGGTCTTGGAAATTACAGGAAGAGCAATTCCCACCAGCCTTTGGGCCCCGGTTTCCGCTCCTTTTCCAGAATCAATCCTTCATTATACGGATGAATTAGAAGATAAAGGCGCTCTGGTGAAAAAAGAAATCGCTGAATTTGAGGAAAAATATGAGGCCGCTGAATATTCGACAACAACTTATTTAGAATTAATAAAAGCGCCCTTAATTATTCATCAGGGGACGGCGGACGAAGCCATTCCTTTAGATTGGACAGAGAATCTAGTCGGAAATCTTCGAGAGTTAAGTAAAGAAGTTTTTTATCATCAATACCAAGGAGAAAACCATAATTTTCACTTTGGGGCAGCTCCCCTAGCCAGAGAAAGAGATTTAAATTTTTTCTTGAAAATGCTAGAATAGTCAGCAGATGAAAGAACAAAGGAAAAATTTAACCCTTAACACTTTTAAGGTGGCCACTTCGGGAATTTTCCAAGTTATAAAAAAAGAAAAGAATATGAAAATTCATCTTGGAATTTTGGGTGCGGTAGTTATTGGGGGAATAATCTTAGGAATTAGTAAAATTGAATGGCTAATAATTATCTTAATTAGTTCAGCTGTTTTAGCGGCGGAAATATTCAACGCTGCTATCGAACAAACCTGTGATTATATTGACGAACAACACAATCTTAAGTTTGGCGAAACAAAAATCGCTCGGGATATGGCGGCTGGGGCGGTTTGGCTTTTGGCAATTGCTTCAATGTTTATTGGTGTTTTGATTTTTCTTCCCTATCTTCTTGCTTCATTTTAGCCTGTTCTGTATAATATGTTTATTGGGCCCGTAGCTCAGTGGTAGAGCGACAGCCTTTTAAGCTGTGCGTCGAAGGTTCGATCCCTTCCGGGCTCACTCAATAGGGATTGAGTTAACCTATTCATCCTAAAAGCCCGGGTGGGGAAGTGAGGGATAAAAGGACTCAGTCGGCTGAGAAGGTGATTTAAACCCCTCGAGTAAATAAATCACTTTCATTAAATGTGACGTAAATCCTTGGGAAGCCATCTGTCATTCATCTCGACAAATTTTTGAGCAAGACTTTCTTCTAAAAACGCTCTATCTAACTGGTCTACCGGTTCACCATCAAACATCAGTTGCCAGCTATTTTGCTCGTCTCTTGATAAAGTAAAATCAATCTCGAGTTCATTCCAAACAGCAGTTGATGGTTCATGTCTAAACGTCTCGCCTCCTCCTACAAAAACAACAACGTTCCAAGAGAAAGAAGTGCTGATTGAGTTAACAACGACGTCTAATTCTTCCAAATCGTAGTTATAATCTTCATCTCCTATAGATATGAGTGGAGGGCCTGAAAAAGGAAAATTACGACTATAATCTTTACCCAGCGGTTTGTTCGGGGTTAAGAGTTTATAGTGAATACTCCGATTAACTTTCGAAGCTGGGTGATCCCCAGAAGGTTTTATGTCCTTAAACTTAAATCTTTGTTGTTGCTCAATTCTTCTTAAACCTCTTAATGATTCAATAATTCCTAATTCTTCAATTTTATCTAAATAAGGTTCTATTTTCCTTTGAAGTAAATCCCGAACTCCATCTCTATGTTGTTTTTCGAGCTCTCTAAGTTCTTGCCTTTCTCTCTTTTTCCTTGCTTTTTCTGCCTTTTCGGCTTCTTCGGCTTCTTTCAAATTTCCCCTTATATTCGAGATTCTATTTTCTAGTGTCATTTTTCTCCTTTCAAAAACTGCCCTTTCGGGCAGTAGAGGTATTATAGCATTTTGAGTCTAATTTACAAACAATGACCAACCGTCCTCCAGTGGTCGGTCTTTGTTTATGGATGTTTGGAGCATAATTCCTTATGCTATAATCAGATAAGATGATTATTCTTGGTATTGATCCCGGCACGGCGACCACAGGTTATGGTCTTCTTAAAATAAATAAAAAAAAGAATAATTTTGAATTGATTGATTTTGGTTGGATAAAAACTCCTAAGGAAATGGAAAGTGGGAAAAGATTAAGCATGATTTATCGAGAAATTCAGACTCTTTGCAAAGACCATCAGCCAGACATCCTCTCTATTGAAAGACTCTTTTTCGCCACTAATGTTAAAACCGCCATGGCCGTTTCCGAATCGACCGGTGTCATTAAACTGGCCGCCACCAGGAAAAAAGTTCCGGTAGTAGAGTACGCTCCAATGCAGATTAAGAAAGAAGTGACCGGTTCAGGCAGAGCCGATAAAAATGAAATGAAAAAAGAAGTCAGAAAACTCTTAAATTTTCGCTCACCGAAGAAGAAAAAAACCCATTTTGATGATGTTTGCGATGCTCTCGCAGTTGCTATTTGTCATGCAAGAAAGTCTGTGCTAAACTTGTAATAGAAAGGAGGTGGTCAAACTGGCGGACGTCAGAGTCGGAAAAATCACCCATTACTATGACAAGATAAGCGTGGCAGTCATCGAGCTTGAAGGCGCCCTCTCAGAGGGAGACACGATTAGGCTTTCCGGTCATGGTAATGAATTTACCCAACCCGTGGCTTCGATGCAAGTCGAGCACGAGAATATTAAAAAGGCTAAGAAAGGCGATGCTATTGGCCTTAAGGTTGACCAAGCAGTAAAAGAAGGGGACGAAGTCTTCAAAGTTTCTGCATAAAAATGGAATGGCTAAAAGCTCCTGATATTGAGCGGGAGGTAGTAAAACTTGCCCGTCATTTGGATTTTGATTATCTAAAAGTTAAAAGAATTTTCTGCTTTCGTTCTCAAGGTTCAAAATCGAGAGCGAGAGCGAGAATTTGGTCTTTCCCCAGAATTTGGCAGCAAGCATTAAAGGTTGAGGCGGGTTATTGTATTGAGGTGATTTCAGAACGGTTCGACAAGCTTACTATAAACGAAAAGCGTCAAGTCTTAATTCATGAACTCCTTCATATTCCTAAAAACTTTTCCGGCTCACTTCTCCCCCATCGCAATCGAAGAGGGAAGTGGTTAGACAAAAGAGTCAAAGAATTAAGCGCAAAACTTAAAACATGATTAAATTTCTTCATGGGGGAAATATTGTCAAAAGCAGACAATATTTGGTGGAAACAATTGACGGTTTTCGTCAGAAGGGTTTCGAAATAGAGAATTTAAATGGTTCACAACTAACGGTTGAACAAACACGAAACGCTCTTGGTTCAAATTCACTTTTCGGTCAAGGAAAGTTAGTGGTAATTGAAAATCTCTATTCTTCTTTAAAATCAAAAAGAAGAGAGAGCTTAATTAACTTCATCAAAAAAGAAGAGTTTAAAACTGATTTAATTCTTTGGGAAAGAAAAGAAATTCGAAGAAAAATGCCCGATAAATTTAAGATTGAAATTTTTAAACTTTCCACAGCCATTTTTAAGTTTCTTGAAAGCCTTGGACCGGGCAATAAAAGGGAAAGCCTAAGACTCTTAAATGAGGTTAAAAAGAAAGAAAGCGGGGAAACACTCTTTTATCTTCTGGTGAGACAAGTAAGGTTTCTCATTATTGTCAAGGATTTAGGAGAGAAGGGTTTGAGAGAGCTTCAATCTTGGCAGCAAGGGCGATTTCTTTCTCAGGCTAAACAATTTAGTCTAGACCAATTAAAACAACTATATCAAAGCCTCCAAGAAATAGATTATCAACAAAAAACTTCTCGAACTTCTTTCCCCCTTTCTTCAGAGCTTGACCTTTTAATAGCTTCTCTTTAGAATGGAACTATGAGCCTTTTTGGCACCAGTGGCATTCGGGGAGACGCAGAAAAGCTTTTTACCAACCAATTCTGTTTTGATCTCGGCCGCACCTTCGCCTTTTTCCTAGATAAAAACAATCAATCAGGCCCTGTCGCTGTCGGCATGGACCCCCGGGGATCAAGCCCGCGAATTCTTGAAGCTCTTGAGCAGGGCTTGAGTTTCGAGGGACGAGAGATAGCCGACCAAGGAACCGTGCCAGTTCCGGCTCTCAATTGGATTCTGAAAGTCGCTCCTTATTCCGGTAGCATCATGGTAACGGGTAGTCATATCTCCGCCAATCTCAACGGCCTTAAATTCTTTGCCTTCAAAGAAGAAATTTCGAAACAACATGAGCAGGACATAGATAAAATTTATGAAAAGATTAAAAATAAAGAAAAGTTTCGGAAAAGAGAAACAAAGATTGAAGAGGAAAATCGGGCTGATGAAGCCTATCAGGAAATGTTGATCGAACTAGCAGAGCCACCTTATCCAGACTGGAGATTAGTTGTTGTTGACCCTGGCAACGGCGGCCAGTCTGACACCATGCCCCAGGTTCTCTCAAGATTGGGTTTGGAGATTTCAGAAATTAATGCTTCTCTTCAAGGAGAATTCATTGCCCGGGATACAGAAACAGAAGCAGTTTTAGCTAATCTTCAAAAGCTCGTTAAACAGAAAAAAGCCGATATGGGAATTGCCTATGATTATGATGGCGACCGGGTTGTTTTCATTGACGAAAGAGGAGAATTTATACCCGGCGATTATACTGGCGCTTTGATTGCCAAACACGGCGACAGCCAAAAGGTGATTACGCCCATTAATACTTCTCAGGTGGTTGAGCATCTCGATAAACCGGTCATCCGCACCAAAGTTGGTTCTCCATATGTGGTTGAGGCGATGAAAAAGAATGAAGCCACTTTTGGTTTCGAGGCCAATGGTGGCGGTATTTCTGCCGAAATCATGATGAGTCGTGATGGCGGTTCAACCACAATTAAAGTCCTTAATATTCTTAAAAATCACGGTGCCTCCTTGAGTTCCCTAATTAAGACCTTACCCCGGTTTCATTTATATCGGGTGAAAGTCGATTGCCCTCGGGAGCTAAATCAGGTTATAATGAAAGAAGCAAAAAAAGAATTTAAGGGAATAAGGATTGAAGAGATTGATGGACTAAAAATTTGGTTGAATAAAAACACCTGGATTCTCTTCCGGCCTTCAAGCAATGCGCCAGAGTTTCGGGTTTTTGTAGAGGCCAAGGAGAGTAATGAAGCAAAAAGCTTAGCGGAAAAAGGAATGAAGTTCGTAAAAGAGATTATTCAAAAAAAATGAAACCAGATAAATCAAAATTTACTCTTGAACCATATTTTAAAAGAGTTGAAAAGCCTTGGGGTTTTGAAATTTTATTTACTCAAACAAAACTGCCTTTCATCGGTAAAATTGCTTTTACTAAAGCAGGTCATCGGTGGAGCTTCCAGTATCATGATGAAAAAGAAGAGAATTTTTGTTTGATCATTGGAGAAGCGGAAATTTGGGTAGAAGACAAGAATGGAAAAATAAAGAAAATTAGGATGGAGTCTTTAGGAGGATATCATATCAAGCCTTTTCAAAAACATAGATTCTGTGCAATTACTGATTGTTGGACAGTTGAATCATCAACTCCCGAGATCGGAGAAACGGTCAGATTAGAAGATGACTATAAAAGAGGCACCGAGACAGAAGAATTGAGAAAGCTTCCTGATCGAGGTTGGAAAACAAAGAAAAATAAATAATGACTGCCCCTAAAAAATTCATTTATTGGTTCAAAGAAATAGATAAAGGCGATATCGGCTTGGTTGGCGGTAAAGGCGCTAATCTAGGGGAGATGACGAAGATGGAGCTTCCGGTCCCTCCAGGCTTTATTGTTTCCGCTTCTGCCTATTTTTATTTTATTAAAGAAAATAATCTCGAAGATAAAATAAAGAATTATTTAAAGTTTGTAGACTCAGACGACCCTCATACCTATCAAATCGCCTCAGAGAAAATTAAAAGCCTCATGAAAAAAAGCATTATGCCTAAAGATTTAAGCTTGGAAATAATGAAAGCTTACTTAAAGATTGGCTCCAAACTGAAAGACCCGCTGGTGGCAATTCGCTCTTCGGCCACAGCTGAAGATTTACCCGAGGCTTCTTTTGCTGGCCAACAAGAAACCTTCCTTAATGTTAAGGGCGAAGTTAATGTTGTTAATCGGGTGAAAGATTGTTTTGCCTCTCTTTTTGAACCCCGAGCCATTTTTTACCGTGAACAGCACGGCTTTAATAATCTTAAAGTTGGTTTAGCGGCGATTGTCCAGAGAATGGTTCAATCAGAGGCTTCGGGGGTGATGTTTACCATTGATCCCGTCACTAATCAGAAGAATAGGATTTTAATTGAAGCTATTCATGGTTTAGGAGAACTGATTGTCCAGGGAGCGGTCACTCCTGACAGATTTTTAGTTGATAAAAATTCCTTGAAAATTCTAGAAAAAGAAATTGGCGAACAAAAGGTTCAATTAATTTACGCCAAAGGCGCATCCGCCTCTGGCGGAAAAGTGGACAATAAACTAACCAAAGTGCCGAAGAAAAAACAGAAAATTCAAAAAATCTCCCTCAACCACATTAGAGAATTGGCTAAATTAGGCAAAAAAATTCACCAACATTATTATTTCCCTCATGATATTGAATGGGCAGTGGAAAAAGGAAAAATCTACCTTCTTCAAACAAGGCCAGTGACGACCACAAAAGGGCAAGAGGGTAAAAAACTTAAAGAGCAAGAAGTGGAACCAAAGGGCGAACCGATTTTAAAAGGCCAGTCAGCCAGCCCGGGAATAGGCACCGGTAAAGTCCAAATTATCAAATCCGCTAAAGAAATTAGAAAAATAGAAAGAGGGGATGTCTTGGTGACAAGAATGACTACCCCTGATTTTGTGCCGGCGATGAAAAAAGTCGTCGCCATCGTTACTGACAGCGGCGGCCAAACTTCTCATGCCGCCATTGTTTCTCGGGAGCTGGGCATTCCTTGTGTCGTCGGCACCAAGGAAGGAACAAAAAAACTTAAAAACAATCTTTTTATCACCGTCAACGGTAGTACGGGCGAAATTTTTAAAGCCCAGAAAAGAACTTCAGTCAACTTAGAATGGCAGCTACCGAGGGAGGAAAAACAAGCTCTTGCCCCAGAAACAAAAGGTAGCTTTCTTAAAACCGCCACCAGAATCATGGTCAATCTGGCTGAGCCTGAACTAGCCGAAACCATCGCCCAAAAGAATGTCGACGGCGTTGGTTTACTGAGAGCCGAATTCATGATGTCTCAAATTGGCGTTCATCCCAAAAAAATGATTAAAGATAAGAAGACAAAGAAATTTATTGAGGAGCTTAGCGACGGCATTGCTAGAATCGCCAAGGCTTTTTCGCCTCGGCCCGTGATTTATCGCGCCAGTGATTTTAAGACCAATGAGTATCGGAATCTGAGAGGAGGAAAAAGTTATGAACCTGAAGAAGAAAACCCTTTTCTTGGCTATCGGGGCGCCTTTCGCTATCTCTCAGACCCCAAGGTCTTTGAATTAGAACTGGAAGCGATTAAGAAAGTCAGAAAAACACTCGATAATTTATGGTTAATGATTCCCTTTGTTCATCGGGTTTGGGAGTTAAAAGAAGTGAAAAAAATTGTCGCCAGCGAAAAATTATCCCGGAGTTCTAGTTTTAAATTATGGATGATGGTCGAGGTTCCTTCAAACGTTATTCTCCTTGAGGATTTTATCAAAGTAGGCATTGATGGTGTCTCTATTGGCTCGAATGATCTTACCATGCTCCTCCTCGGAGTGGACAGAGACAATAGCGAATTAGCCAATGTTTTTGATGAAAGAGATCCGGCTGTTCTCTGGGCCTTAGAGAGAGTGATTAAAATCGCTTCAAAAAATAAAATTGACTGCTCAATTTGTGGTCAGGCTCCTAGTCAATATCCTGACTTGGTTGAAAAACTAGTCGAATGGGGCATCTCATCAATTTCTGTTAATCCGGATGTGATTGAATCAACTAGAGAAATTGTATATCATGCCGAGGAGAGAATACTTAAAAAATGACCAAGATTAAATTAATCAAAGCTAGAGAAATTCTCGATTCAAGAGGTAATCCGACCGTGGAAACGAAGGTCGTTCTCGACAACGGCCAGGAAACAAAGGCTTCTGTCCCGGCGGGAGAATCAATTGGAAGATACGAAGCGGTTGAGTTAAGAGATGGTGACCTTAAACGCTATGATGGTCTGGGTGTTTTGAAGGCGGTCGCTAATGTTAATCAGGTAATTGCTCCCCAACTAATTGGTCAAGATCCGACTAAACAGAAGCAATTAGATGACTTAATTATTAAACTCGACGGTACCAAAAACAAGCAGAAACTAGGCGCCAATGCCACTCTTTCAGCTTCGCAAGGAATATGTGAAGCTGGTGCCCTTGCCTCTAATCTGCCCTTGTATCAATTTATTAAAAGGCTTTATTCTCCTGAAAGTCAAAACCAACCTTTATTAATGCCCGTTCCTACATTTAATTTGATTAATGGCGGCAAGCATGGAGCAGGCAATCTTGACTTTCAGGAATTTCATATTATCCCTTCATCAGGGAGGGCTTATTATCAATCTCTTGAAATGGCGGAAGAAATCTATCATGCGGTTGAAAAAGTCCTTATCCGTCACGGCGCCATTCACTCGGTCGGCGATGAGGGTGGTTTTGCTCCTAATCTTTTTACTAATATGGATGCCTTAGAAGTCATCGTTGAAGCGATTAAAGAATCAAGTCATGAATTTAAGAAAGACGTTTTTCTTGGTTTGGATGTGGCGGCCAACAGTTTTTATAAAAACGGAAAGTACTTAATTCGAGACAGAACTCAACCATTAGATGCCCAAGAATTAATTCAATACTACCGAGAACTAGTCCAGGCTTACCCTCTCTTTCTTTTAGAAGATCCTCTTCATGAAGATGATTGGTCTGGCTGGAGAGAGCTGACTAAGCAATTAGAAAAAACAGTTACTGTTGGTGACGACCTCCTCTGCACTAACCCGGAAAGAATTACTCGATCGATCAAAGAAAAGGCTTGTAAAGCAATTTTAGTTAAACCAAACCAAATAGGCACTATTAGTGAAACTTTAATGGTGATTAAAATCGCTCGAGAATCAGGTTTTAAAGTCATTGTCTCTCATCGCTCAGGCGAGACTAATGATGATTTCATTGCCGACTTTGCGGTTGGCGTTCAGGCTGATTTTACTAAATTCGGAGCGCCCGCCAGGGGCGAAAGAGTGGCGAAGTATAATCGACTATTAGAGATAGAAATGGAACTAGCACAAGTTAAATCCTAAATTCTAATTTCTAAATCCGAAATAAATTCTAATGACCTAAATTCAAAAACCTTAAAAAAGTTTTGAACATTAGAATTTTGATATTGTTTAGAATTTGGTGCTTAGGATTTCGAATTTATGACAAAACCAGTAGTTTTGATCATTTTAGATGGTTGGGGAATTGCTCCCGAAGGTCCGGGCAATGCGGTTACTCAGGCAAAAATTCCCAATTTTAAATCATTTTGGGGTTCCTATCCACACACCAGCCTCCTCGCCTCAGGAGAAGCGGTTGGATTGCCTCACGATGAAAAAGGCAATTCTGAGACCGGCCACATGAATCTTGGCGCCGGTCGAATAATTTACCAAGACTTTCCCCGAATCAGTATGGCCATTGCCGACGGCTCTTTCTTTAAAAATCATGCCTTTGTAGAAGCTGCCGAACACGTTAAAAAACATAATTCAACTCTCCATCTGATGGGACTGATTGGCCATGGCAATGTCCATTCAAATCTTGGTCACTTATACGCTCTGCTGAGATTTGCTAAAGAACAGGAACTAAAAAGTGTTTTTCTTCATCTCTTTACTGATGGCAGAGATTCACCCCCGACTTCAGCCTCGAACTACCTTGACCAGATTATGGACGAAATAAAAACAATAGGCATTGTCGCTCCGATCGCAACCATCATAGGACGCTATTATGGCTTAGATCGGGATAATCGCTGGGAAAGAACAGAGATTGCCTATCAGGCCTTAACCGAAAGAAAAGGGAAAAGCACCCAAGATCTTAAAAAGGCTATTCAGGAGTCCTACGACGAAGGGGTCACCGATGAGTTTATCAAACCGATTATTGTTTCTGAGACTAAAGGCATTGGTAAAAATGACGGGGTCATCTTTTTTAACTTCAGAATTGATCGGCCCAGGCAATTAACTAAAGCCTTTGTGATTGAAGATTTTAAGAAATTAATCGGCCAAAAGATTGCCTTTGATCCCTATACAGAGAAATATTTGAAAAAGACCTACGTGGAAAGAAGAATCGCTTCAATTTTTGATCGGGGACCAAAAATAGAGAATCTTTCCTTTACCACCATGACTGAATATGAAAAAGATTTGCCCGCGGCCGTGGCCTTTGCCCCTGTTAGGGTCAATCTGCCCTTAGGAAGGATCCTGTCTGAAAATAACTTAAGACAGCTAAGAATTACTGAAACTGAGAAAGAGAGATTTGTCACTTATTACTTTAATGGACAGAAAGAAAATCCTTTTCCTGGAGGGGATAGAGTGATTGTTCCTTCTCCTGAAGTCCAAACTTATGATTTGAAGCCTGAAATGGCCGCTCTTCAAGTTACGGATGAGGCAATTAAAAACTTAAAAAGAAGAATCTATGATTTTATTCTTATCAATTATGCCAACCCTGATATGGTTGGTCATACCGGTGTTCTTCAAGCAGGCATTAAAGCTTGTAAAGTCGTTGATGAAAATTTAGGCAGGCTGGTATCAACCGTCAAAAACGTGGACGGCATTGCTTTAATTACCGCTGACCATGGCAATGTCGAAGAGATGATTAATTTGGAAACTGGGCAAGTTGACACCGAGCATTCTACCAATCCCGTTCCCTTTATTATTGTAGGCAAAGAGTTTTTGAGCCAACCCACTAAAATTCGCAGTGGAATTTTAGCGGATTTAGCCCCCACGATTCTCAAATTTTTAGGAGTGAGTATTCCCAACGAAATGTCAGGAAGACCATTGATATGAAAAAAAGATTGATCAAAAAAAAGATTTCTGAATTGAAAACTAAACCCAATCTAGAAAATTATGAAAAGACCTATCGAACCTTCACCTGGGAAGAAGGCAAAAAAGAGCTTGAGTGGTTTAATGAAGGGAAAATCAATGCGGCCTTCAATGCGATTGATAAAAATGCAATTGGCTTCAGAAAAAATAAAGTCGCCCTCTATTGGGAATCAGAAGAAGGAGAAAAAAAGAAATTCACTTTCCAAGAATTAGCCATTCTCTCTAACCGGTTTGCCAATTTCTTAAAAGAACTAGGGGTGGAGAAAGGCGACCGGGTCTTTTTTTTCTTGCCCCGAGTTCCAGAGCTTTACTATGGTTTTTTAGGAACTTTAAAGAGAGGCGCCATCGCCGGAACCCTTTTTTCTGCTTTTGGAGAACAAGCTCTTCTCGATCGCCTAAGTAACTCAGGCGCAAAAGTCTTATTCACCAACGAAAAACTACTAAAAAGGGTAAAGAGAATTAGAAGAAAGCTCAGGGAACTCGAAACGATTGTCACCATCGAAGAGCTCCAAGTCAAAATACAAAACCAAAAAAAGGACTATCAAATTGCGGCTATGCAGCCTGAAGATGATGCCTTTATGCTTTACACTTCTGGAACCACTGGTAAACCAAAAGGCGTTATCCACGCTCATCGAGCCATTATTCACGAGCATTTGACCGCTAAATGGGTTTTGGATTTGAAGGAAGATGATGTTTACTGGTGTACGGCTGATCCGGGCTGGGTAACCGGTATTGCCTATGAAATTCTTGGCTCTTGGAGCAATGGTGCCAGCTCTCTCGTCTATGAGGGCAGATTCGATCCCGAAAAATGGTATCAACTAATTCAAGATTATAAAGTTAATATTTGGTATACCGCCCCAACGGCGATCAGAATGCTGGCCGCTAAGGATGGAGGAATGGTCAAAAAATATGATTTAAGCAGTCTCAGGCATTTAGCCAGTGTTGGTGAGCCACTCAATCCAGAAGCCGTCTTTTGGGGACTAAAAGCCTTTGGTTTGCCATTCCATGACAATTGGTGGCAAACAGAAACCGGCGGTATTCTGATTGCTAATTATCCATGTTTGGATATCAAGCCTGGTTCAATGGGTAAGCCTATTCCTGGAGTTATCGCCGATATTGTTGATGACAAAGGAAATGAGCTGAGCGTCAATAAAATTGGTAATTTAGCTATTAAACCGGGATGGCCCTCAATGATGAAAAAAATTTGGAGAAGACCCGAAAAATATAAAAGTTATTTTGTTAAATCGAAGCAACGAGTCGAATGGTACATCTCAGGAGATTTAGCTTACAAAGATAAGGATGGTTATTTTTGGTTTGTTGGCCGGGCTGATGACGTCATTAAAACAGCGGGTGAAAGAGTTGGTCCTTTTGAAGTTGAATCAGCCTTGGTTTCTCATCCGGCGGTGGCTGAAGCTGGAGTGATCGGTAAGCCTGATCCCATCAGGGGCGAGATCATCAAGGCTTTCGTGGCTTTAAAGCCGTCCTGGGAGGCCTCAGAGGCTCTAAAAGAGAAGTTAAAGAAACATGTCAAAACTTATCTTGCCGGTCATGCTTATCCAAGAGAAATTGAGTTTGTTGAGAGTTTACCCAAGACTCGATCTGGTAAAATAGTGAGAAGATTTTTAAAAGCCAAGGAGTTAGGTTTACCGGTCGGCGATACTTCTACGCTGGAGAAGTTTTAAAAAGGAGGAATGAGCAAGAGTTTTTTAATGGGGAATCAGATTTTGGCTAGAGCCGCCTTTGACGCGGGAGCAAAGATGATGTTTGGCTATCCAATTACTCCAGCTACAGAAATATTGGAGACCTGGATTAATCTTTGTGAAAAAAAAGATCTTAATACAAAAAACTTAAAACTAAAATATCTTCAGACAGAGGACGAAATGGCAGCTGGTTTTGCCACCATTGGTGCCTGTTTGGCTGGTGTACCTGCTTTTACGGCTACCTCTGGTCCGGGCAATGTTCTCATGCAAGATGCTTTCTCGATGGCTGAAGCTCTTCGAATTCCGACCGTAGCCATGATTATGCAGCGTGGTGGGCTTTCTACTTCAACCGTTATCTATTCGCAGGAAGAAGTAAGATTGACTTGTTTTGGCGGTAATGGCGAGGGTTTCAGAATTGTCTATTCGACCTCTAATCTTCAAGAGCTTTATGACTATACTCTGAAAGCCTTCCATTCAGCCTGGCAATATCGCTTTCCGACTTTTCTCCTCGCTGACGGTTATCAGGGAAAAATGAAAGGAGAAGTAGAAATTAACTCAAAACTTAAAACTCAAAACTTAAAACTCATTGAGTCGATATTAAAGTCAGGGGTTAACCTTAGGAATTGCTATAACCTTGAAGAAGAGATTGGAGAGATTATTTCTCAGTATTCTGATGAATATCAGCAAGTCAGAGAAGAAATTGAAGAGTTTGAGGAATATCAATTAGGGGGAGCGAAAACCATTATCATTGCTCACGGCATTGTCGCCGCGGCAGTTAAAGCGGCTGTCGACCAATTAAGGAAAAAAGGTCAGTCGGTGGGACTTTTCCGACCGATTACCTTAAGGCCTTTTCCATCTAAAGGGGCAAAGAAAGTTCTTGAAGAAGCAGAAAAGATTATTATCGTCGAGTCAGCCTTGGGTCAGTTAAGCGAATTATTTAAGTCTGAGTTTTATTGGATTAATGTTCCCTTAGTCGAAATCAATAAGCCAGCCGTAGGTTTTACCCCAGAGGAGATTTATGGAACCATCACCCAGCTTTCCTAAGTGCTATAAAACAGAGTCTAAACCACATAAGTTTTGTCCTGGTTGCGGCCATCCAATTGTTTTAAAAATGCTCGGCCAGGTAATTGACGAATTGGGTATCCAAGATAAATCAATTTTCTTAGTCGATATTGGCTGTTCACTTTTAGCCTGGGATTTTTATGATCTTCCCACTTCTCAAACTCATCATGGCCGAACCTTGCCGGTAGCGGTTGGTTTTAAAATGGCCGCTCCTCAAAAAATCGTCATTGCCTATGTTGGTGATGGCGGTGCTTATGCGATTGGTCTTCAACATACGATTACTTCTTGTTTGCGTAACGATCCGATTACAACCATTGTCGTTAACAACACTCTCTACGCCATGACCGGTGGTCAGATGGCGCCAACCACAGTTGAAAATGAGAAAACCACCACTTCACCAGCCGGAAAAAAAGAGGAAGAATTTCGAACCCTTCAGGGACCAGAATTACTGACTGGCATTGCTAATCAAGGGGCTTACTTAGCTCGCGGCAGCACCGATAAACCCCTGGTTCTAAAGCAATATCTTAAGAAAGCGATTGAAGCTCAATTAAAGGGTAATTTTTCCCTGGTGGAATCATTGTCTGCTTGTCCTTTGAATTGGAAAACTGATGCTCGAGAGACAATTGAGAGGACGAAAGAATTAGAAAAATTCTACCAGTTGGGGGAAATTATAAAATGAAAATTCTTTTTGCGGGTGAAGGTGGTCAAGGTGTTCAAGTGATTGCTGAAATTTTGGCGAAAGCGGCTCATGATCAAGGCAAGAAAGCGACCTATATTCCTAATTTTGGGGTAGAGCAAAGAGGAGGAATTTCTTTAGCTTTTGTGATTATCGAAGAAAAACCAGTTGTTTATCCAAAATTTGAAAAAGCCGATATTTTAGCCGTCCTTTCTGATCGCTCATGGGAACGGGTTGAACCATACGTTGATTCTAAAACCGTTGTTATCAGGGGTCCAGCCATGAAAAATGGTCTTCAATCAAATTTATCTCCTCAAGTTTGGAATATTGTCGTTCTGGGAAAAGTCAATCGGCTGGGAAAGATTGTTGATGATAAATTCTTGATGAAGGCAATGGAAGATCGTTTTGCTAAACAGTTTAAAATCAAGCCTGATCTAAAAGAGCTTGATATCCAAGCTTTACAAGAACAAAAATGAAGGATTTTAAACCAAAAGAATATCGAGACAATGAAAAAACAGTCACCGTCTTTCACGGCCTTTGTAAAGGCTGTGGTTTATGTATTGCTAAATGTCCTCAAAAAGCGATTAAATTCTCTGAGAAAGATTTAGGTGCTTATTCCACCCCAACCGTTGAAATTGACCTTCAGAAGTGTAATCCTTGCGGAATCTGTGAGACTATTTGTCCGGATTGTGCTCTGAAAGTTAAGAAGACTAAAACCGCCTGATGACGCCGACAACTTTTCCTTGGATTTTTACTTTTCTAGCAAAGATAGGTGCCATTTGAGCATTGGCTGGCTCTAATCTAATCCTTGTCGTCTCTTTAAAATACCTCTTTAGAGTGGCAAAACCATTTTCAAGAAGGGCAACAACGATATCGCCATTATTGGCTTCTTCTCGCTGCTCAATAACCACATAATCACCGTTCATGATGCCGTCATCAACCATTGAATCTCCTTTAACTTGAAGAATAAAGGCCGGTTTTTTTCCAGTAATCAAACTCGAAGAAACACTGAGACTCGCATTAGGGTCGATGTGGGGTTCAATCGGCTGACCAGCGGCAATGAATCCTAAGATAGGTAATTCTAAACCGTCGCTTATGGGGGCGATTTTCCTGTCTAAAATCTCAATTCCTCGAACCGCACCTTTATAACGACGGATGATGCCTTTCTTAGATAATGCCTCCAAGTGTTCATGAACTGTGGCTAAAGAATTGACATTGATGGCGTCGGCGATTTGTTGAAGAGTAGGGGAATAGCCAAATTTTTGGATATACTGGTTAATAAATTCAAGAATCTGTTTTTGGCGCTTATAAAGAGTAATCGGCATCCTAAAAATACCCTAACAAAACCCAAAAGGAATGTCAAGCCCCGATTTTTATCTGGACGCAGACCTCGCCGAAGCCCCGCCAGGCGGCGGGGCGAAGGCGGGTCAATACCTTAGTTCATCCTAGACAATAAAACTGGAAAGACATACAATCAAAGTATGTTGAAAAGACTTTTTCTTTGGTTTTTTCTAACTTCCTTCCTTCTTTTAGGAAAGACTTCAGGAGTCCAAGCGACAGAAGAGTTCAGGGTTGAAACAAAAATCACCTATCGAGCTTCAAGCGAGGCCAAGATGAAGGTGGAGCACGAAGTGGCTTTAACCAATATGTTATCTAATGTTTACGCCCATGAGTATTCTTTCACAATTGAGGGCATACCTCCCTCAGAGATTTATGCCTGGGATGATTTAGGCGAAATTGAATATCAAGCTTTTATCCAGCCTGAGACAACTAGAATTGCCCTGCCTTTTAATCAAGAGGTGGTCGGTAAAGATAAAACACTTAATTTTGGCCTTAGCTATTTTAAAAACGATTTAATCAAAAAGACAGGAGACGTTTGGGAAATCATCGTCCCTAAATTGGCGAATTTTGAACAAGTTGAAAACTTAAGCCTTCAACTTGAAATTCCGAACGAATTTGGTCATGTTGCCTTTATTTCTCCAAATCCGGTCTCCCAAAGTATTGAGGCAGGTTATCAAATTTTCAAATTTACGAATGAACAAATCAGCAACAGCGGCGTCGTTGCCGCCTTTGGTGAATTTCAAACCTTCAAGTTTGAACTAACATATCATTTAGAAAACTTAGAAAGCAAAAAAATTATCACTGAGATTGCCCTTCCGCCAGACACAAGCTACCAAAAAATATATTATGAGGCGATTGAACCTGAACCGGAGAATGTTGAAGTTGACTCAAGTGGAAATTGGCTTGCTCAATATTTCCTCAATCCCCATCAAGAATTAGAAATCAAGGCAAAGGGGATGGTTAAAGTTTTTGCCAAACCTTATCAGTTATTTACTAAACCGGATGATTTAGATATCTTCCTTCAACCAACAAAATATTGGCCCATAGATGAGGAACTCGTCAAAGAAAAGGTTGAAGATTTAAAAACAGTAGAACAAATTTACAAATTTGTTGTCAGCTCTCTGGCTTATGATTATAGCCGAGTGAGGGAGGGAGCGAAAAGACTAGGAGCTGTCAATGTCTTAGCTGAACCCAACAAAGCCACCTGCATGGAGTTTACTGATTTATTTATCACTTTGGCGAGAGCAGCCGGAATTCCAGCGAGAGAAATCAATGGTTTTGCTTATACCACCAATCCACAGTTAAGACCCTTGAGTCTAGTTCAAGATGTTCTCCATGCCTGGCCTGAATATTGGGATGAGGCGAGCGGTCTTTGGGTTCAGATTGATCCGACCTGGCAAAATACGACCGGAGGCGTAGACTATTTGAATAAGCTAGACCTAGGCCATTTTGCTTTTGTGATACATGGAGAAGAAGACAGCTATCCCTATCCTGCCGGAGCCTACAAAGTCCCTGGCGAATACAGCAAAGATGTTCTGGTTGAGTTTGGTAAGTTTCAAGAAATAGAACCAGAAGAAAATATTGAGTTAATCTTTGATGTTCCCGAGCTACTGGCGAGTGAGATGAAAACAAAAGGAAATTTAGAGCTTTTTAACCTCTCACCCATGGCCATTTATAATTTTTCGATAACAATAGACGCCAAAGGAGTGAACGCGGTTTTATCCGAGGATGATAACGGAATCTTGCCTCCTTTTGCCTCTAAATCGATGCCGATAGAGCTTTCGAGTTCAAGGTTTTTTGAGACCGGGCCAGCGACGATTACTTTAAAAGTAAACAATCGGGTCTTTGAAAAATCTTTTCGGGTAGAATCTATTTTACTTAGGGGAATAATTTTTATTTTCGCTTCCATCTCGCTATCTCTTTCAGTCCTTTATTTTTATCTTAGAATTAGAAGAAAAAAAATTGACAGTCCAGAGGAGGTTTGATAAGATTCTATTAATGAGGAAAATCATCAGATCAATTTTAATTAATGTCGCTTCAATCTGGCTGGTTTCAATATTGGTCACAGGAATTGTCCTGGAAAGAGGATTTGAAACTCTGTTCGTGGCTGCTTTCGCTCTTGGTTTAATCAATCTTCTGATAAAACCGGTCATTAATATTCTCCTTCTTCCCATCAATTTAATCACTCTTGGAACATTTAGATGGTTAGTTAATGTCGCCGCTCTTTACGTCGTGACGGTGATTGTTCCTGATTTTAAAATCATTGCTTTTGAATTTGTGGGATTTTCTTACAAAGGCATCGTCATTCCTGCCTTTTCCTTCAATTTGATCCTTTCTTTCATCGTGATTACTTTTTTAATTAGCCTTGTCTCTAGCTTCCTCTATTGGTTATCAAAATGAAGAGTGTTATTGTTGTCATCCAAATATTAATCTCATGTCTTCTGATTGCTGTTATTCTTCTTCAAGCAAAGGGGACTGGTCTTGGTCGAGCCTGGGGGGGAGGAGGGGAATTCTATCGATCAAAAAGAGGGGTTGAAAAAATCCTCTTTAGGATTACTATCGCTCTTGCTTTCTTTTTTCTCGTTTCTTCGCTTGTTTCTGTTTTAATTTAATGAAAAGCTTAAAACAAAGCGGCCTTAGACAGGTCAATGCTTCGTTGGCAGAAAAAAAACCTTCCCAACCGATTTTCAAAGGAAGAAAGTGGCTAAGGTTTCTTTTCAATGTTAGCCGAGAATACCTAAGGAGAAGATATAAATTTATCGTCTTAGGATTATTTATTGGCATCATCTTTTTTTACTTATCTCCCAACATTTTTAAGAAAATTCCCCTTGTCTCTAAACCGACTAAAATTGGCTTTGTCGGCAAGTTCACGGTTGATGATTTACCAATGAAAGTTCAATTAAAAATGAGTCTAGGTTTAACCGTCACCGATGAAAACGGCAAGGCGGTTCCCGCTTTAGTTGAAAACTGGACGGTCGAGGATGAAGGGAAAAAGTATCTTTTTAATTTGAAGAAGGATTTAAAATGGTCTGATGGAAAAAAATTTAAAGCTGAAGATGTCAACTATAACTTTCAAGATGTTACCCTTGAAGTGATTAATGATTATCAGCTCATTTTTATCTTAAATGATCAGTTTGCTCCATTTCCTATTGCCGTTTCCAAACCTGTTTTTCGAAAAGGATTTATTGGCATGGGAGAATACCAGGTCAGGAAAATTGAGTTTAACGGCGAGTTTGTGAAAACAATCTTTCTAAAATCTATTTCTAAGGGAAAAGAAGACACGATTATTAAATTTTATCCAACCGAGGAATCAGCCAAAATCGCCATCAAACTCGGCGAAATTACTCACCTTGAAAGCATTCTTGACCAAAAAGGTCTCGAAAATTTTTCTAATCTTGATGTCAGTTCAAAAATTAAAGAAGACCGGTTTGTGGGAGTCTTCTTTAATAGTGAAAAACCATTTTTGGAAGACAAGCTTTTTCGTCAGGCGCTCGCTTATGCAATCGAAAAGGAATATACACTAAGGGCTCTGGGTCCAATTTCGCCTCACAGCTGGGCTTATTTTGAGGAAGTTAAACCCTACGATTACGATTTTCAAAGGGCGGAAACACTTCTGGCTGACTCTTTGGGAGAAATTGAACCAGAGGAGGTCGAGTTAACGATTATGACTGTTTCTCAACTTTTAGCCCAAGCCGAAAGGATTAAAGAAAATTGGGAAGCTTTAGGATTAAAGGTGAAAATAGTTCCTTTTCGGACCGGAGAAACTGATTTCCAAACTCTGCTGGCAATTCAAGAAATACCGATTGACCCAGACCAGTATAATCTTTGGCACTCAACTTCGCAGAACAATATCACCCGGCTTAAAAGTCCAAGAATTGATAAGCTTCTTGAAGACGGCAGGGTGACTCTCGACGAAAACGAGAGGAAAATGATTTATTTTGACTTTCAAAAATATATTGTAGAAGAAGCGCCAGTCGTCTTCCTTTATTACCCCGAAGTCTTTGAAGTGGCGAGAAAGTAACATTCACCTTAATTCGCAATTTTCAAAACCCTCTTTTCTCTCGTGGCTAAAAGCCCTGAGCGAAGTCGAAGGGCTGCGGGGCTAGGATTCCCTTCGATTACACTCAGAGTAAACTCCTATAACAAATTATATCAAAATTCTTTCTTTGTTATCTCTACACCAATTATTCTACTGTCTCCCCAGAGATTTGGGTAGATTTGTTTATTAGTAAGGTCTTCTTCTAGGGGAGTAGAGTCTAAGCCCATTTCGTCCATAATTTGTTGTTTCCAAGAATCTTTCCAACCATAGCCAAATAAATCTGCAATTCTGATTCTTCCGCCTGGTTTTAAAACTCTCATCATTTCTTTAAGAGCGGTTCTGAATAATTCTTTTTCTCCAGGAGTGGCTTTGTCGATATAATCATAATCTTGTCGGGTGGCATGTTTACTGACCGCTTCTTTATCGAGAATTAAATCAAAACTATTGTCTTGAAAGGGGAGAGCATGGGCAAAAGCAGCGGTGGCACCTCTATCATGAGATTCTTGAAGGTCTTGATGGTCTTTTTCGGGAACTCCTTTTAACCTCTTCACTAGTTTTCCTAATTTAGAGGTCTTTGGGGTTACTTGTTCTAAGTATTCCTGGGTTGAGGCTTTTTCATCCTCTCTGACGCCTTCTATCGATAATCTGGGATTTAAAGAAAAGACTTGGCAATCAATCTTTCGTGTAGCCACATCCTTAGCCAAGCCACCCAGACTAGATCCCAAATCGAGAACTTTTTTACCTTTAAGATCAGCAATAAAGTCTTCTTCACTTAAATAACCTAGGGCTGGGGCATAGTCAGCAATGGTCGAGAAGGCTTCTCCTCCTGATTCTATTGATTGCTGTAATATTCCTTTCTCTTTGCTTCTTCTCGCTAACTCTAATTGAATTGCTTTTCTCACCTCGATTGCGTGGTTAATAATTGACCAAAGTTCGCCAATGAAATCTCTTTGCGGATATGCTCCAGTGAAACGCAATTTGGGGGGATCTTTTTGACGAAAATCTGAAAGATTTCCTTTTTCGTCAATCTCCATTGTTCCTAACTGAAATTCTATTTTTCCCGTATTCTCAAGATCTAAAAAGGGATTTACCTTAATCCACATGGCCGCTACCCGTCTTTTTTTTACTTCTGATTCGGCAGCGTAAAAAACTCCTTTTTCTTCACCAAAACGATTAATAAAACGTGAATATTGAGGAAAAGGCGCTAAAAATACGGCCGCAGCTTTTTGGGCAGTAGTTTTCTTTTCTTCAAATTCACGAGATAGTTCCTCCCGCAGATATTCAAAATAACCCAACTCCTCAGCTTGTCCAATTACTTGCACCATTAAAGAATAACCCTTTTCTCTCATGATCTTTTTACTAACCTTGTTTCTTTGGCTTTTGGGAGTAGAAGCTTTTAATTGTCGGACAGCATCAGCTAATTGAGAATCTCCACCTTTTTCGATAAACCAATCTAAAAAAACCTCTGAGGTAATAGAATTTTCCTTGGTCCAATTTTGCAAGGGCTCTTCTAGTCGGACACCAAGGTAAACTTCTTCGAATTCTCCTTCATCAGGAGAAAAATCAGCGGAACGAAGAATTTCTCGGGCCGGATAAGGACCATCTTCTAGACGATTTCTCCAATAGTCCCTATCACGGCTGTGAGCAGTTTCAGGATCTTGATTAAATCTCAAAGCCCGAGCCATTTGGGAAGGAGACTTAATTCCTCTTCTCCTTCCTTCTTTTACCCCTCCAGAATCAGGGGGTGGAAGTTCTTCCATTTCTTTATATTTTAACTAATTCCTAATCTTTTTACGTCTTATTATCAATATTAAACTAAAGAGGCCATTAGCTAGAGACCAGGAAACAGGGTATAGCCAGGTGACGAGATTATACTGATACAAAGCCAGAAAACTTAGTCCGTGTCTAAAAGAATTTAACTCATAAGTGAAAAGCGTTTCTGAATAAGGTTGATTCCAAGATTTTCTTACGGTTGGAGCAAAACCCAACATTTCAATCGTCACCATCAAAGTGACCGATAACACCGGTTGTTTGACAATCAGCCAAAGTCCTAAGCCTATCCAGGCAAGGATGAAAAAGAGAGTGTCTGTTTTGGTAATATTTCTTTTACCGCTACGAAGTCCTAAGAAGAAGATTAAAAACGAGACACTAGCCGCGGCTAATGTTACCCAAGAACCAGCTCCTGCTCCAGCGCTAACTTGCAAAGCAAAAATAAGGGCGGTCACGAAACCCCAAATGAACCATGAGTAAATATGGGGTTTTGTTTTTCCTTTAATCGTGTCTCGAAGGTAGGGGACATAACCAACAAAGGTTAAGAAGACGGCCACAAGACTGATAACAGCTTTATAGTTTCCCACCCTTAAATTCTATCATTAAACAAACAAGATTTGTTCAGGTGTATCTATACTTACGAAGAATTCACTTTTGGAAAAAAGTTGCTGCGAACCGTGGATTAAAAATGGTGAGTTTCACCGAACCACAGAGTTTGAACCTATTTACTCTCAAATTATAACGAAATTCCTGTTTTTATCCATCAATTTAGATAATCATATATAAACTAAGGATTAATACCCAAACAGACAAAATTGTTGTATAGGTAACTTCATAAGAACCCTTCAATTTTAGATCGTTTTTTGCCAATAAATAAGCAAATACTACCGTTTCTAATAAGCCTATTCCAGATGAGAACAAGCCAATTAATATATTTTGGCTAATAATAATTAAGCCAAAAGCTATTTTCATTAAAGTTAAGCAGCCCATCAAAACCATTCCAAGATTTCCGTGAAGTTTTTGGCTTTTTGGACTGAGAGTTAGGGCAGATACAAAAAAGAAAAACAGGGTGGCAACAGATAAAATTCCAAACATTGATGAAAGATTAACGTCGAGAAGAATCCGTAAACCAGTAAAGAAACCAATACTCCAAATTCCATTCAAAAAAAGAGAAAGCTTGACAAAAAATCTTTGCTCCGGAACAGGCATTGAGTAATTACTCAATGTTAGATTTTTGCTGAAAAAATCTCTAATGTCTTTTCTACCAACAATAAATATTATAAAGTGAGGAGTAATTATTGTCAGAAAGCCGCAAAAAGCATAAACGTACATGGTCAAATAATAACAGAAGGTTCGAACTGCCTCAACCGAGTTTGACTCGGTCCCACTTCGGTATTAATTTTCTAGGTTAAATTTCTGTGCTGAGCAAGCTGGGAGAAAACACCATAAAAGAGCAGCTTCTAGGCCTCAATTCTTTCCTACTTCTCTATTTCTACTATTCGATACATGTCATCCAGAATCTTACCTTTGATCTCTTGATTGTAGGACTATTAGCTGACCAGATTCATCAAAACCCCATTCAACATCCTGGGGATACCCGAATATTTTTGATAAAACGACCGTTAGCCTAACAACAGCGGAAATTTGTGATTGTGTTAAAACTTGTGGGCCGGTTTTTGAAATAATAGTATTACCGTCGGGCTGACAAATGATTCTTTCGGAAGCTCTTTTTCCAGAAACAACACCGCTAGCCATTCCCCTAACACTTTCAATTAGTATGTTTTCTTGATCTTCTGGGCTTTTTCGAAAAGCCACACCACTTTGTCTGGGTTTAATGTCGGGTTGGATCAAAACAGCGATTTGAGTAGCTTGTTCAAGATCAACTTGATTAATATTTGCAAAATTGATAACTTGCGGAGCAAAGGCAGAATAAACAACCTGACAATACGATTTAATAATTGCCTTGACTGAGGCTTTTACTTCCTCAACAGATTTATATTTACCGGCAAAATTGGCGTGGGGGTCATCTTCGGAAACGGCTGAAGATCGAACAAACCAAGAATCGGCACTGGTGATACTTAATAGTTCCTTTATCTGGTTTCTCAATTCATTTGGAACAACTAATTTTGCTTTTCTAATTTTTTTTGCCCATTTAGCCGCTTCTTGTGGGGAATCCGCTTCTATCAACTTTCGCCAAGATCGGTAGACGCCTGATTTTCTTAAGGTTTCCTTCATTACTTCGGTGGCTATCACATAACCGTCGGGAGTAATAAACCCTTGGTTACTAATTTCACTTAATCTTAGTGCTTTTCCACCCACTCTCTCCAAACCAGCTAAGAAACCTTGCTCCAAAGGTAAAAGCATTATTCCTCTTTTTTTTGATAAGTTTTCTACTTTAGTTTTACCCTTTTCGGTTGAAACTTTTACTTTATTACCGACTGAAAAACTTTCAATTCCATAAAGAAATGTTTGATGACCAACTTGTCTTAAAATTTGATCACGGTGAGTGGTGCCTTGAGTACCTGGGTAAAGAATTTTTAGACTTTTGCCTACTTCTTCCAAGATAAGTAAGGCCGTTTCTTCTTGTTTAGCGACTAATTCTGGGGTGACGCAAATAAAATCGATTTCTTTTTTTTCTTGAAGTATTGTTAAAAGCTTTTGAGCATCTGCGGCGCTGTCGATCACAAAATCAATACTACCCTCGATTTTATCAGTCGTTTCAACTTTTTTATCCAACTTTTCATAGTTGGCTGACTCAAGAAAAAACATTCTCATTTGGTCTTGGTGATCACAGCCATAATTAAACTCAATTCGCTGAGGTTTTCCGGCGATGTCACTGACGGCTAAAACCACTCTGGCGGCTTCTTCAATTTCGGCCGGAGATAAACTTGGACGCAATTGTCTGTCTTCCGGAACAGAAATCTTCAATTGTTTTTCTCCGGTAGGAAGACGAATCAACATATGTCTTTTCTGGGGGATATTTTCTTCAATAATTTCGATCATTCCATCCGGATGTTTGAATACTTTCCAAGTATCAGATTGAAGAACAGAAGCGGTTTCATTGTCACCATTTGTTCCATATATTTCTGCCAAACTTTCGCCAATTTTTGTCGCCATCCCGCCTCTTGGTAAAGAATCCGTTGACTTGGGTTTTTCGGGCAATAAAGGCGGGTTAATCCGGCCATGAGCAAAGACAATGCATTCGGCGTTGGGAATTTGATGGAAATTTTGTTTTTGAAAAAAGATAAAGTGCTTTTCTATGGCCGATACAGCTTTGCTGGCCGTTGCCGCAGAAAACCTACGACCAATAGGTTTTTTAATTCCGGGAACCCTATAAGCTTGACGAACCATAAGAATATTTGTTGGAGAATCATCTAATAGGGCCTTTAATTGAGTTTTAAGTGTCTGTCTAATATTTTTTTCAAAACAGCCATTTTGTTTGCGCCAGTCTTTAAAGAGTTTTGGAAGAGTAATTTTTAAAGGAGGAATCAAAGCTTCTACTTTACTGAGTTTGCAAAAACCATCAAGCCGAGGATTGAGACCTTGATCTTTCCAATCTTTAAGATCAATTAAAACTTCGCTGTTTTTTGACTTTTTCTTCTTTGATTTCTTACGCCTAACAGTCATTTTTAAATAAAAAGTGATAAAAGGTATTAACTTAGGGTATTATACAATAAAGGGAACCTAAATTGAGCAATGCTCGCGTTATTGTGAGCAGAAGGATTCTAATATTCAATTTCTGCTGCGGGGTTAAGAACCCTCCTTCGGAAGAACCTTGAAGCTTAACGCTATAAGAACCTTCCTTCGGAAGAACCTTGGCCCCTTAGCTCTTCGAGCTACGGGGATAGGATTCACATTCGACTCGTTTAACTCGCTCAGTGTAAACTTCTCATCCTAGCCGAATAGAACTTTCCCTCGACTGTGCTCGGGACATTCGACATTCTTTACTGTGCCGAAGGCCATGAGCGAATGAAATGAGTCGAATGGCTGAGCAGGTCGGTCTAGGACCTTTGTATCCCATAACCGTTCAAGAGTAGTGTATCATCTTGATGTTAAATGAAACAACCTTGACCCTAGATGTTAAACATCAGAACTTGTAAAATACTGGCAGGCAATCACTCTAATGACAAAAGTTAATATATACCAAAAAACTCCATATGTTGCTGCAAATATTAATCGTTTTTCCGGCTTTGCAAAAAATTATGATTATTTTCGCCCTGCCGTTCCCAAAGAAATAGTGCAAACTCTTATCAGGTTAAATCATAAGACCAAACCACGAAGGGTAGTTGACCTCGGGTGTGGTACCGGCCTTTCCACACGAATATGGGCAAAATACGCAAGTGAAGTTGTCGGCATCGAACCAAATGATGAAATGCGTCATCAAGCCGAATCACATTCTGGTAACTCTAACGTACACTATCAAAAAGGTCTTTCTATTTCTACCGGCTTGCCGAATAATTTTGCCGATATCCTGACTGTTGTAGAAGCTTTTCATTGGATGGAACCGACGGAAACACTAAAAGAAATTTTCCGAATACTTCGTCCTGGGGGAATTTTTGCTGCAATTGATTATGATTGGCCACCGGAAGTTAACCTTAAAGCCAAAAAACTCGATATAGAATTTGAGAATAATGCAAAAAAGTTACTGAAGATAAAAAACTATGATGAAGTTGCACGTAAATGGCCGAAAGATAAACATTTATTTCAAATCCAAAAAAGCGGACTTTTTAAATCAACCAAAAAAATCATCATCATGGTTGAAGAAATTGGCGATTACAATCGGATGGTTGGTCTAGCCGCTAACCAAAGTACTATCCAAACTTTGTTTAAAAATGGTGTAACAGAAGAAGAAATCGGACTACCAGTTTTTCGTCAGAAAATGAAAGATTTATTGGGTGAAAAATTATATCCGATGTATTTTACCTTTCAAATTCAATTAGGGATTAAGCCATAACAATTTTTGCTGAGCATACCGGTCTGGGCCCACTTGATCCCATACTTACGGTACTATTCTGGGATAATTGAGCATACAAGTTGGAGCCCGCTTAGTCGCTATAATCTGAACCTTACAATAAGAAATAGTCTCGAACCGTTAAGCCTTATGGTCTACAAGGCCCTTTAATACTGACTCACAAGTTTCCTGGGCGAGTTGCGCAATTCCGTCAGTCAGCTCAAAATCACCAAGCACCTCACGATTTATGTGGACGTAATTTCTAAAATCTCTAATTACGTTTAGTTTGTTTCTATTTGGTTCTGTGATTAAACCTTTTTCGTATGATTTCTCAATAAGTGTTGCGAACTTATCATCGTCCGACTTTGTTATGTAAGCCAAAACAGCTTCCAATACTCCTGAGTATAAAATAATCGATGGCTTGTTCAAACCAGATTTCAAACATATATTTCCAACAGCAAAATCTCTTACAAGGAGATTGGCAAGATTATCGTCTTTTACCCAACTAAAGAGGCGCTTCCTCCCGATCCTCATCTTTTCCTTGGTTATATCACTCAAGGGTTTTCCTATATTCCACTTGGCCATACGTAGGAATATTATAACACTCTAAAACATAGGCTGAATCACAAGGGTATGGTCACATAGGTGCACAGTCGTGCTGCGGGGCTAGGATTCGAACCTAGATAAACGGCTTCAAAGGCCGTTGTCCTACCTTTAGACGACCCCGCAACGTCAAACTTTGCTAACACGCTTGACGTGTCGCATCAATAATGGGAGCGGGTAACGGGAATCGAACCCGTCTCTCATCCTTGGCAAGGACGTGTAATACCGCTATACGATACCCGCTTGTTCTAATTTTTCGCTATATAGATTTATCCATTCAATAATTTTCTCTTTTAATTCACGGCTGTAAACCTGTACTGTACAAACTCCATAATCGACTTTTCTCCTTTTCTCTCTTCCAAGAATATATTGAGATTTAACAAATTGTTTTTTGGGAACATTAAGCATCCTGCTCCAGTATTCTTTACACCTTTTTTCGTTGAGATCAGGGTAGAGGAGTAACCAAACTCTAATCTTCTCTGATCGAATCTGACAGGCCTTGATTAAAAAGGCAATAAAAATTTTCAACATTCGATAGTCGGTATTGGCGACCCTGACTATTCCATTCCTTAATTTTTTATCACCCTCTCCCCAATAGAGCATCAGTCCAGGTCCGAAAAATGGTTGAGAAATCAAAACAGGGAATTCTTGACCGGCTTTTTTCCTGTATGAAAGATGAATTTTTTCCCATTTTTCTTTATGAACCAACGCCATTTTTCTTAATCTTCCAACTGCTTTCTTCTGGGCTCTTTTTATCAGGATTTTCTTAATGCGCGATGACTCACTGTCTGTTTTAAACCAATAGGAAAGAGTGCTTTTGGGGATACTAAGTCGCTGACTTATCTCGCCGTAACTCTTTTTTTGTCTTCTTAACTTAAAAGCCGACTGTTTAAGTTTATTCATTGTACCATCTACTAGTATCCTGGTTAGATAGTACAACGTAAGTCCAATATTTTCAAAGTGCAGAATTTCAGTGCCAGGACTCGGAATCGAACCGAGATCTCATGTTTTTCAGACACGCGCCGTGACCGACTTGGCTATCCTGGCTTTTACAAACTCTCTACATCAATTGTTTTCTGATCCGCCCGGGGCGGAACCAACTTGGCTATCCTGGCTTTTATAAACTCTCTACCTTTCCCACTTTTCAAAAATTTTTCTCTTTTTAATACCTCATTTCTAGTTTCGTATTTTTCAAAGTATACTATTCCCCAAGGAATTCCTCTCCTTGACCAACGATTTAATCCTAAATTATGATGTTCTAATCTTTTGTAAAGGTTCTCTGTACTTCCGGTGTAAAATCTTTTGATCTTATCCGAGTAAATTACATAAACATAATACATCAATTGTTTTTAGATCCGCCCGGGGCGGAACCGACTTGGCTATCCTGGCTCAAGATGTGGAGTTGACAGGATTCGAACCTGTGACCTTCCGGATGTAAACCGGGCGCTCTAGCCAACTGAGCTACAACTCCAAATCACAAATACAATTGTATTTGTGCGCTCGGGGAGACTCGAACTCCCACGCCCTTACGGGCATAGCTCCTCAAGCTATTGCGTATACCAATTCCGCCACGAGCGCTTATTAATCTGGTGCCGCGGGCGAGAGTCGAACTCGCACACCCGAAGGGCACACGGTTCTGAACCGTGCCTGTCTACCAATTCCAGCACCGCGGCCCGTAAAAAATTTCAAAGAAATTCAACGGGCCAGACACGTGTTCCGACCTTTTGTCGGAATTTACGTGTCGGCTTATAAAGAAATTATAGCAGATTTTAGCCTATTTTGAAATTGTGGAGAACCTCTTTGGCTTTGGCAAGAATTTCTTCTCTTTGATCCCGCCAAAGATGAATGGCCGTCGGTAAAACGGAGAGGAGAATGATACCGCCAACAATAAAAATAATGTATCTATCAATGTCAGGGACGGAAGTACCTAGGAAATAACCTAGTAAAGACATGGCCAAAACCCAGAAAACACCGCCGAAAAAGTTAAAAAAGAGAAAGCGATTGTAATGCATTTCGCCTGCTCCAGCGACAATCGGGGCAAAAGTCCGGATAAAGGGCATGAATCGGGCGAGAACAATGGTTTTGCCGCCATGCTTTTCATAAAAAGCTTTTGCCTTAAGAAGATTTTCTTTCTTAAACAGTAAGGAATTAGGTCGTTTAAAAATCTTAGGACCAGTTTTTTTACCGAACCAATAGCCAACACTGTCACCAGCAATGGCGCCGATGCAGCAACCAATAATTAAAATTCTGATATCAAAAAAACCTTGTGAAGCTAAAAGACCAGCCGTCAACAATAAGCTGTCACCGGGGAGAAAAAAGCCGAAAAATAAACCTGATTCAGCAAAAACAATTCCAAAAACACCTAAAAGGCCGATATGAAGAATTATTTCTTTTAAATCCATAAAGTTCATTTTAGGATGATTTTTACAGAAAAACAAGGTATAATTTCCCTTGAAGCTCGTATTTATCCAAAGGCTAGAGTATTTTGGTGAGAAAACGAAAATGGACTGAGGACCAATTAAGAAAGGCAGTAAAACAATCGAGGAGCGTAAGACAAGTTCTAGCGAAGATTGGTCTAAAGGAGGCGGGCGGAAATTATTCTCAAATTAGGAAATATTTGCACTTTTACAAGATTGATACTTCTCATTTCTTAGGCAGAGCTTGGAATAAAGGGATGAGGGGACAAATTAGACCAAGAGTTCCACTTAAAAAAATTTTAGTAAGAAATAGTTTTTTCCAAAGTTACAAGCTAAAAAAACGCTTATTTACTGAAGGTCTCAAACCTCAAAAGTGTGAATTGTGTGGCTGGAGCGAGAAATCTAAAGATGGTCGTATTCCATTAGAATTAGATCATATTAACGGAGACAGTCGAGATAATCGCCTTAAAAATTTAAGAATTCTCTGTCCGAATTGTCATAGCTTACAGTCAACACATCGAGGTCGAAATAGAAAATCTTAAGGTCCGGTGGCGGAATTGGTAGACGCGCAACACTTAAAATGTTGTCTCTGGTTACAGAGGTGTGGGTTCGAGTCCCTCCCGGACCACCAAAATTGTTTAGGATTTCGGAGAGTGGCGCAGTTGGTAGCGCGCGCGCTTTGGGAGCGCGAGGTCCCGGGTTCGAGTCCCGGCTCTCCGACTGAAATGCGGGAGTCACGTCAAACGTGACTATACCCGCGTTAGACGCGGGAGTAGCTCAGTTGGTAGAGCGTCTCCCTTCCAAGGAGAAGGTCGCCGGTTCGACCCCGGTCTCCCGCTCCCACTCGCTATCGCTCAGGGTAAACTGAAAATCAAAAAAGGTTTACTCCGAACAGTTCACAATAAACTGTGAGGAGCCCCAGTAGCTCAATGGACAGAGCAGCTGTGTTCTAAACAGAAGGTTGGGGGTTCGACTCCTCCCTGGGGCACCACGTATAGCTACTTTGTAGCACGTGGCAAGCTTGTATAGCTACTTTGTAGCACGTGGCAAGCTTGTATAGCTACTTTGTAGCACGTGGCAAGCTTGTATAGCTACTTTGTAGCACGTGGCAAGCTTTAAAATTATATATTGATGTACACTGTTTATCTGCTTGAGAGCGAGAAGACTAACAGATGGTATATGGGTTTTACACCGTCAGACTTGGGTAGGAGATTAAAAAGACACAACAAAGGTGAGGTCATATCAACTAAGATTTATAGGCCATGGCGACTGATTTATTACGAATGTTACCTTAACAGAAGTGATGCAACAGGAAGAGAAAAGTTTTTAAAAAGTGGTGCAGGAAGAAGTTTTTTAAAAAAACAATTGAAAAATTATTTAGTAAGTAAAGGTTTACCGCGTGCGAGCTAAGCGAGTTATGCATTGAGGTTTACCGCGTGCGAACGAAGTGAACTATACGCGGTGGTTGTAGCTCAATGGTAGAGCGTCCCCCTGTGGAGGGGAAGGTTGCGGGTTCGATCCCCGTCAGCCACCCCAAGCCTCTGTAGCTTAACGGACAAAGCACTGGTCTTCGGAACCAGTGATGGGGGTTCGACTCCCTCCAGAGGCACCGCGTCAAACACGGTTTCACTAAGAAACCAAGTTTGTAAACTCTCCTTTTATTGAAAAGCCCTTAATTCCTTGCTATACTATAAGGTATAAGGTATGAATTCCCAAGAATTTATTATCAAGAAGGGTGATTCCGTGGTAATCTATGATGCTAGCTTGGAAAAGGAACCCTTTTTCAGGAACAAAAGGCGAGTGGGTTATCTATTACTCAATCTCTCTTTATCCGCTCTTCTTCTTTTCTTGACCCCTATCCTTATAGGTGAACTATCTTACTGGCATCACCAAATAACCACCCCTAGATTCCCTTCAATCGAGGAGGGGAACAACCACATCGGTTTTGGGGAACTCATCTCCTTTGAGGAAAAAGGGGTCTGGAGTCCGGCTGACTGGGAATTCAGTCTTATCATTCCTTCCCTTAAATTAAATGCTAAAATCATACCTTCGATTGACCCTTCAGACTCTGATAAATATGAGACCGCCCTCAAGACTGGAGTCGCTCATGCTCAAGGCACCAGTTTCCCTGACCAGCCGGGAACAGTTTATATTTTTGGCCACTCGACCGATTATTCTTGGAACATTGCTCATTACAACGCTTTGTTTTATTCTTTGCGGTATTTAAATAAAGGAGAAGAAGTCATTTTGATTTACAATAATAATGATTATCTCTACCAGGTAACGGAAAAGAAAGTTGTCGATGCCGAAGATTTAGACTATCTTTATTCACAAGCCGGAGAAAAAAGACTTGTTTTGCAAACCTGCTGGCCGCCCGGCACCTCCTGGAAACGCTTAATCATTATTGCCGAACCATTAAAAAAAAGCTTGACAAAATTAAGACTATAAGGTAAACTACTCCCATCTGCCATAGGCAGATTTTTATTTTTTAAAATGAATAAAAAATTGATTGCCATTACTTCTGCTCTTCTTTTTGTGGCTTCTCTTTTATTGGCAAAAAATTCCCTGGCCATTGTCCGCTGTGAAACTCAATATGAAGGCGAAGTCTGCCGAGAAATTGAACTTCTTCTAGACAAAAAAGTCTGGGATCCTAAAAATTCGGAATTTAAAGATAATCTCGTTGGCGTCAGCGCTGACATCTATAAGTTTGCTCCGGGCGAAGAAATTACTTTCAGATTAAAGATTAAAAATGTTGGTGATGAGAAGTTTGATAAAGTTTACGTTAAAGACACTCTCCCTGACTATTTCGAACTGGTCTCAGGCGATTTAGAGTTCGAAATTGATGATTTAGACCCTGACGAAGAAGTTGAAAGAGAATTTAAAGTTAAAGTTAAATCTGAAGAGAATATTCCAAACCAATCTCCTATTTGTGATACCAATACGACCAACCGAGCCAAAGCCTGGTCTGGCGATGAAGTTGATGAAGACAGCTCTCAGGTTTGTATTGCCAGAAAAGTCTTGGCTGCCGAGTTGCCTCCCACTGGACCTCAAAACACATTACTTCTTCTGGGATTCTCTTTACTGTCCGGTCTGACTGGCATTTCTCTAATCAAAAAAGGGGTTTAATTTGAGCTTGGAGTAAGGTTCCTGCTCAGCAGAATCCTTGCTCTGGGTTCAAAGAGGGACAACTAGCGCCCTCAGTTTGACCAGATTAATAATTTCTTCTTTGCTTAAGACGAGAGGGTTTGTCCTTTCGAAGCTTTAGCGAAGGAGGGCACTTTGACATGGCATACGAGGAAGAAGCCTCCTAAATTTTTGGGCAGGCCCGTTGTGGGCATAACTTTATCGGTTGTATCTAGAATGGGCTTAGCTCAAATTAACGCCAGTCCAAGGCGATAAGTGGTTAACCGCCACAAGGACATTGACCCTCGTCAGTTTTCTAATCCAAAGGCATCGGCTTGCCGATTTCTCTTTTGGTGAAGAAAAAACAAAACTGATGAGGTAATGCTTGAAGGAGGCTTAGATGTGGACAAAGGTTTTTGCGAGTTTGTTCGGGTTTGTGATGTTCATCCTGTTCATGCTCTGCGTTGTTACGGGAGCATACTTGCTCTGGGTCAATGGACCTGAGCAAGTGGTGGCCACAACACAGGCAGCTGTGCCGGCACCACCGATGGTGTGGCAATGGCCGGCTCCTTGGGCTTCACCACCTGAGGTAGCGGCACCGCCTGCAACGCCGGTTCCACTCTCGCCCGCACCTGCGGCACCAACGGCGCCACCAGCAATAGCTCCCTCAACAACGAGGGACCTATCACCCGTCCCGGCCGGGGCTGACTTTTTCGCCCTGGGCGTCGAGGACTTGGGTAGTGGATGGCTTCGGCTCCGCGAGGCAGGTAACAGGGACTACTGCGCCTGGAGCAACATATTCAAACTAGAGGTTTCGCCAGATGTAGCAGTTCAGATCCCTCATTGTCTAGAGTGGCGCATGACCGGGACAGGCTATCTATCAGTTACGTTCAAGCCTGATCCGATCGGCTACTCAACGAGCGATACGCTTGGCACCGGCTTGGCCTGGTGGCCTTCGGGCAACAACGGCGACTACCGAGTTTCCCGAGGGGGACAGTCAATAGAATGGGTGCCGCTTTCCACAGGCCCCGAGGGGGTGAACTTTCCCATCAATGGTGGGGAAGTCACCATCCAGTTTCGGCTCACTAACGGATACGTTCAGATGCCGCTCGGTGAAGTCCGAAACAACGTGTTGCCAGTCTACTAGGGACACCGATCGCAATGAAAGGAGGTACTCGATGGGAGTAATGACTTAGGAAGGACAAAGGCGTCCATCCTGAGTCGGCTTTTTAAGCCAATCTCAACTTCTTTCTTATTTTGCGGCAATCCGTATGCCATGTCCCACCTTGAGACTAAGAAAAAAATTCGTAGTCTGAAGTTGGGAAACGCGAAAAAATGAATCAAGATGAAAAGACGATTACCAAAGACAATCATCAGCTTAGGGGCGTTTACCGCCTTAATATTTCTTTTGCTCTTTAGTCTTTGGGGGGTTAAACCGACCACCACCACTCCTTTTATCCAAATTGGTCATTTCCGACTTTCTCAGTTTACTAAGGGATTAGCCCTCTACCAACAAGACAAGCCTTACTTCTATGATTTGTCTCCCTATGACGACTACTTTATAGACCAAAACGGTGAGTATGAAACATTAATTACTAAGGAAGACATTATGGAAGGAAGATTTAAAATAAATTCAGATCAAAATCCAATTAAAAAGAGAATCGACTACTTTTCAAGCCTTTTTGGTTTCTACCAGCCTATTGTAACTTACCAAAACCAATCACAAATAATTAAGTATCGAGCTGAAATTAATGGCAATTCAATTGAGATCATCCGAGAGCTCTCTGGTTTCCCTCAACTTAAACAAGAAATGGCTAGGGGAATCATCATTTCTTTTGGGCCAAATGATTATGTTTTAGATCAACAGCTCAACCTCATACAAAATGAGGGAGAATCACCAATGCTCTGGGAAGAAGTTCCTTTTAGTTTTGTCTTCATTCTTAATCCTAAATTGCAGGGAGCATTTCAAATTTTAGCTCAGCCCTATCAAAAAATAAAAATCAACAAATTAAATCATCTCTTAGCCTTAGAGGAATTTGGAGAATTGAGATCAGATCAACTTGAAACGAAGATGGTGATAAAAATTTTTAATAATTTTACTGAAATTAAATAATTATGTTAGAAGCAATGCTTGCCGCTGTTTCGTTTTACCTGTTTCCTTTTTTAGTGGGGAGAACTGTCGTCTTATTACTTAAGCAAGAAAAAAGGCTTACCTTTACACCCGTTGAATACTTTATCACCGGCAGCTTGATTCTATTTTCGCTCACTTTCCTGGCTCCGATCACTCCTTTTTTCGCCTATTTTTTAAGATTAATCTATTTTCTCGCTTTTATTATCAATTTGACTATATTTAATTCCTACTCCAAAAAAATTCTTAAATATAAATTTGAAATTCTCTGGATTTTTTTGATTGGTATTTTAGTTTACAGTCTTTGGCGATTGAATACTGCATATCCTTTACCTTTAAACTGGGATTTTTTCCATCATCAAACTTTGGTCAATCAAATTAGCTCAGGTCATTTTTCTTTTCTAACTACTCATCTATCAGATACTTTTAGATTTAGTGGCTATTCAACTCTGTTTCATGCCCTACTGGCTTGGCCTCAAATTATCTTTAGGTCTGAAGTTTTGAGTTATCTTTGGTGGCTTGAGTTTCTCCATTTACTTACGACGTTATCCGCCGCTTACTTTCTAGCTTGGCGTTTGCTCAAGTCCAGAATTGCCGCCATGCTAACTACTATTTTCTCAGGTTTTATTTTTGAATCTTATATGATTTATTCTTCCCTTCTTCTCATTCCCCAAACTTTAGTCGCGGTTGTTTTTGCTTTTTTAATAGTTGATTTTATAAGCCAGTCCAAACAAACCATAAAAAAATCTTGGTTGGCCTTTTTCTTTTTGATAATGCTTCATTATATTATAGGTTTAGCGGCAGTTGGAATTTTGTTAATTATTGGTTTACTGAGATTAATTCAGGACAGATTGAAATCTAAAAATCTACTGAATTTGATTATTTTAGCAGCCATGATTATTACCATTATTCTCAGTCAGGTTAATTTACCTCTTGATCTTGAATTCCTCAATCGTGGTGAGGCAGTCGCTTTTAATTATAACCTCGTTGAAAAAATCGATTTTCTTAGGATTTTTAGTGGTAGTCTTTTATTCTGTCTTATTCCACTGGGAATTATCGTCACCCTCCTGGGTAAAAATAAAAAAATTAAAATTTTACTTTTCGTCAGCTTAGCGATTATTGGTTTAGTCGTTCTCGAGCTTCCTTATACGCCAAAATTTTACGTTTTGGCTCATTATCCTGTAAGTTTACTGGCAGCCTATGGATTTCTCTTCTTACTCAACCAGTTAAAGAACAAAGTCTTGAAAGTATTAACTCTGGTTGTTTTAATCTTAACAGTTTCTCTTATCTTTACCTCTAGCGCCAGCTACGTTAAAAATCTTCTTAAATACCCTGAAGCTAATGCCTTATTATCCCCATCAGAAATTCAGGCAGGCAAATTTCTGACTAAAGAATTCAAAAATAAAAATGTTTTATTAATCTCTGACCCGGCAACCCAACAAGTTCTTGAATCATTATCAGGAATAAACAGCCAAGGCGGAGCTTATGCAGACGAAAAAACAAGAAAAATCTTAAATGAGTCTGGTCAGTTAAAGGAAGCGCCATTAATCAGAAAAAACCTTGAAAAAATTCAGGACCTAGTAGAAAAACAACAACCCGAAACTATTCTTTTTATCCTTTCGGGAAGATATTTCTCTTGGCAAGATTCAACGATAGAAGAAAAAATGAGTTTATCATTCAATGCCTGGGCACCAAAAGACTTAACGATTAATGATATTAAATATGCCCAATCGCTTGATAAAAGTGAGGATTTTGATTCTGTTTTTGAGAACAAGACTTTGATTATTTTAAAAGTAAAGACCGAGGTTGAGTAACCTATAATATTTTGGTATAATCCAGCCATGATTAACAATAAGAAAATATCAGTCATCATTCCTTGTAAAAATGAGGCAGAAATTATTGCCTCTCTTATTAAAGAAATTCCTTCTTGTGTGGATGAAATCATTGTCGTTGATAATAATTCTTCAGACAATACTTTTGAAGAAGCTAAGAAAATCGGCGCCATCGTCTTAAAAGAAGGAAGGGCGATCAATGGCATTGGTTATGGCTACGCTCATCAGGCTGGCTTGGCTCTTGCCAGTGGTGATTATCTTGTTGCCTTAGACGGAGATAAAACTTATCCCTCATCTGAAATCAAAAAAATAATTAAGTTTATGGAAAAAGAGAAAGTCGATTTTATCTCATGCAATCGTTTGCCCCTTAAAAATAAATCTTCAATCTCTAGAACAAGACAGCTTGGAATCATTATCCTTAATCGGGTCATAGGAATGCTTTATGGTTATCCAATTAAAGACACACTTAGTGGCATGTGGGTCACAAAAAAAGAAGTGGTTGAGAAGTTAAATTTGAAAGAAGGAGGTTGGGATTTTTCTCCTGAAATTAAATTATCAGCCATCTGCCATCCTGAAATAAAATTTGAAGAATATCACATTAATGCTTTTGTGAGGAATGGAAATACCAGCAAACAAAAAATTTGGAGAACAGGAATCGGCCACTTTAAATATATCTTAAAAAGAAGATTCACGACTGACAACCCCTTTTTATCATCGTTCGACCTTTTTAACAAAATCTTAAGACCATCGTTATCAAAATTTTAGCAAAAACTATGAAAAAAATTCTCTTAATCATGCCTTATTTTTACCCCCACAAAGGAGGGAGTCAAAAATATGCAGAGGAACTATACTCCCATCTTCTAAAAGCCAATCCGGGCGAATTTCAGGTAGATGTCCTCTGCTACAACACCGACCAAGCCCCTCGCCAAGAAAAATATAAGGGGATGAGAATCTACCGAATTCCTTGTTGGCAAATAATCTCCGGGAGATTTGCTCTGCCAAAACCTTGGTCTTTAGTTAAAACTCTCTACGATTTTTCACAAAATCAATACGATTTTGTCAACGCCCATCTAACTTTCTTTGATCCAACCTGGTGGGGTTGGATTTACGCTAAATTAATTGGAGCCCAATCTATCTTTACCGAGCATGTGGCCAGCTTTCCCGTCCATCAAAACAAACTAATTCAGTTAGTATCGAAATTGGTCAGCAAAACAATTGGCCGCCTTTCGATAGCTTTCTATGATTTAACCACTGTTACTAATAAACAAGCCATGAAATTCCTTAAAAATGAGATTGGGATTAAAAATAAAATTAATCTTATCTATGGTGGAGTAGACACAGATTTCTTTTCTCCCCAAATAGATAAAAAGAGAAGATCAATTCCTATTATCAAAAAAGAGTTGAAGAAAAATGATCTCTTGATTACTTTTGTTGGTCGTTTAATTTGGACCAAAGGAGTTGAACAACTTTATCAGGCGATTAAATCAATCGAATCTCAGTTACCAGCCAATGTTTACTTTGTCTTAGCCGGCGGCGGCGAACTGGAAAATAAATTAAAAAAATTAATCAGTCAAGATAAGCTATCAGAAAGGATCTTCCTGACTGGTTCTCTTGAATATAATCAGGTCAGAGATTTATTAAAAAATTCTGATGTCTTTATTAATCCCTCTCATCATAACGAGGGTTTTCCCAACACCATCTTGGAAGCCGGTGCCTGTGAAAATTTAGTTATCGCCACTGACAACGGAGGGACAGCTGAAATCATCAGAAACAAGAAGACGGGGTTGCTCATCTCTCAAAAAGACGTCGGCGCTATCGCCAAAAGTCTTCTCTGGGCCATTAAGAATCATGAAGAGAGAAAAAGGATTGCTAAAAATTTAAGAAAAGTTCTTAAAGAAAAATACGACTGGCAATTGATTGCCGATGAATTTGTTATCTCACTCAGTCAAACCGAACTGTCTACGGAAAAAGACGCTACTTCAGCGTTCTTTATTAATTAAAAAGTCTTCCAAAATTACTTACTAAAACCTAAGATGTCCTCGTCTCTTAAACTTTGATTCAAACTCACTTTCTGTCCTTGGTGCTGGGCTGATTGGCCCCAAAGTTTAACCTCCTTCACTTCCTCGACTAAATCCTGATGGATTTTAATTAAAGCCTCTTTGACCGTCGACCCTTGTCTCATGATTAAAGGCTCATCTTCATCAACTTTCCCTTCTTTTCTAAGAAAAATTCTCATCAAGTTCAATTTTTTCCAAATCTCTTCTTTTAATTCCTCAATCCCTTCTCCTCTTTCCGCGCTGATAAGAATTAAATCTTCAACTGTTTCTTTATCTTGACCAAGATCAATTTTATTCACCACGCTTAGGCTGGGAAGATAAATTCGATTGCCGGCTAAATCATCTATCAAATCTTCCTGTTTGGGATCACCCTCAATGATTATTTCTCCATTGACTAAACGAAACTCTTTGGCGATTTCCTCAATTATTCCCTGGCTTAATTTTGAAGTTTTATTTAAACCTTTAATCTTCAATCCGCCTTTGAGGGCCTTCTTTATTTTTATCTCACTCCTTTCCTTATCCAACCTCACTCCGGCTTGAGAGAGTTCATCCTTAATCTGATTTAAATTTTTCTCTTCGCCAGGCTCGGTCACCAAAAGAACTAAGTTTGCCCCCCGACAAACTGAGAGGACTTGCTTACCCTTACCCTTGCCTGCGGCCGCTCCCGCGATTAATCCGGGCACATCTAAAACCTGAATCATCGCCCCTTTATACTTCATCATTCCCGGTATAACCGTTAAGGTCGTAAAAGGGTAGGGAGCAATCTTTGACTTGGCGTTAGTCAGTTTATTAAGAAGAGTTGATTTCCCCACTGACGGGAAGCCAATTAAAACCACGGTCGCATCACCCTGTTTCTTGATGGCAAAGCCTTCACCCCCGCCGGCTTTTCTAGTTGATTCTTGGTAAAGCCTGTCTCTAAGCTGGGAAAGCCTGGCTCTTAGGCGGCCAACATGGTGTTCGGTGGCTTTATGATAAGGTGTCTCCCGAATCTCTTTTTCAATCTTAGTAATCTGCTCTTCAATATTCATCCCTCTAATTTTACCTCATTCTGAGCGAAACCTAAACTAATTGAGAATCAGGCTGAATTTTGGTAGAATTATCCTATCCGGGCCAGTAGCTCAACGGTAGAGCAGTGCCCTCTTAAGGCATTGGTTGGGGGTTCGAATCCCTCCTGGCTCACACTTAATGACTTTTTAGCGGCAAATTTGCTAATTAGCTGGAAAGGAAGCCCTAATTGGGAGTTCGAAAAGCCGCTAAAGTTATAAACTACTCCTTCAGGAAAAATTAGCCTCTGGAATTTTAACTTCGATTCAAATGTAGCGTCAAACCAAGCCAAATCAATAGTTCGAATAAAACCCAATGCATAATCAAGCAAAGCACCTACTTCTAGTTCTTCGACATGCGTTTCGTTGAGACTCATTTTAGCCAGCATTATTTGTTGTTGTTTTTCTTCTAGCTTTTCCTGAAGTATTGAGTCGGGAATGACACCCTTTTGGCCTTTGCCTATAAGCCATTCCTGCTCTCTCTCTAGTTGGGTAACATCTTCAAGCTTACGGAGATATTCTCCTTTAATTTCCTGTTGTCTCTCTTTGTACCTATCAATAAATATCTCCCTGAATAAAGAAATAAATTCTTCTTTTGGTTTTATTGACTTTAAATATTCGACGAATTCTTCATGGAGCGAATTGGCGGAAATCATCTTGCTGTACTTTTGGCAATTCATATTCCGACAATAATAATAAGCATACCTACCACCTTTCCCTTTAGACCAGCAACCAGTTAAGGGCTGGCGACAGTTACCACAAACCGTAAAGCGTCTTAAAGGAAAGTCGGGGTTATTGTAGAACCGCTTATTAATTGCGTTATTGCTCTTATTCTTGAGTACAAACTGGCATTTCTCCCATGTTGAAAGCTCAACTAAGGGTTTATGTTGACCTTTAATCAGCCTTCCGTCGTTTCCTTCTAACAAACCAGCATAAAAACGTCTATTAAGAATTTTCTCAATTAGTTGTTTGGAGAACTTTATTGTCTTGCCTTGCCAATTTTTGACTTTCTTTTGGCTCATAAGCGAGGCTAAACTACCGAGAGTATAAGCACCAGTGCTATAGAGGGTAAATATATCCTTTATTTGTTGAGAACAGTTTGGGTCAAATTCTGAAACTGTAAGCCTAACTCCTGGAACTTTTTGCCGATAATACCCCAAAGGTGTTACCCAAGGCCATAGCCCCTCTTCTACACGCTTCCACAAGGCTATCTTCACCCTTTCCCTACGAATATCATTATCATATTGATTTACGGCTGCTAGAACACCCTCTACGAGCTTCCCTGAGGGGCTTTCATCTATTCTTTCGGTGGCAGACCTAAGAATGATACCTTGCCGCATCAACTGGCCTCTGAGCCAGTGATGTTGTTCCTGGCTTCGAGCGAACCTATCCAATTTAAAAACCACTAGGACATCAACTTTTCCTTGTTTTTCCTTGCTAAACTCAAGAAGCTGGGCGGCTCGGTGAACATTGGTTTCCTTAGCAGATACAGCCTCAAGTTTTTGAATATTGATGACTTCAAGCCCTTCTCTTTGGCAGTATGAGCGACAAAGTTCCTCTTGAGTATCAAGGCTAGTATTGTCTATTTGTCGCTCGTTACTTGTCCTTAGATAAATTGCTGCTTTTTTCATTTTTTACTTAAAAGGCCGCCCTGGGTGCTCAAATCCTTTCGGATCTGACCAAGACGGCCATATAAAAACCCGAAAGGTAATTGAGCACAATTATATTTTGGCATTATTCGTTAGAAAAGTCAATTTTTTCTGAGCCTGCTTCCTTTTTTTCCAAAAAAGAATTTATAGCCAAATCTGATAGGACTATGAGTGTATTTTTAATCTGTTCTATTTCGGAATCGCTATAGCTAGTCGCGGTTTTGCCAAGCAATTTTTTTATTTTCTCTGCTTCAATCACTTTATCTCACCCTTCCTTAAAGGCATTAAATGCCAGCCACAAATCACTCTTGTTTTTATACTAGCCGTCATTATAAAAACCTGATAAGTTTCCCCATACATCCTTCTGCCTACCGCAGTAAACTCTCAAATAGACTTTTAAAGGCTTGTTCTTCCAATTAATCGTGCGTAAATGGTTGATAAAACGACGTTTTTTACTTGTCTGGCATCTTGATATAACTTCGCCATTCTTTACCACTCGGAAAGTAAAGTTTTTTACCTTTATGTTGTTATCAAGTACCATTGGTATTTCTTAACTCTTTTCTCTTTTTTCGGTATTTAATTAGCTTAGTGAAATAAGCGGCTGGGTTTTCTATCGTAACGCGACCCGTTTTAGCCTGTTTGACCATATAGTTCAGAACCCAACTAACCACTCTTGGTGTCCAGTTCTGGGCAATATAAAGCCAATGGCCTGGTTTGCTGCTGTAGGAGCTAAAGAGGACTTCCAGGAGAGAAGCAATCTTGTATGGTGAAGATCTATAATTACATTTTTTTAACTCTGTGATAACCTTGTGTTTACTCTGAGATAACTCCGCGTTTACAGGTACCATTAAACATTTAACACTGTCATTGGCATTGGGGATTTGTTGGTGGGGAGATTGGGTTTTATCAGGACTCTCATGAGGAATGTTATCCCAAATCCACTTTTGTTCTTCAGGGGTTAATTCAGAAGATTTACAATACCAATCAGGTTCTTCGCCCGAACAATTTTCTAAACGCTTGCCGAAAATTTTTTCAATCTCTTCTTGGCTTACCATCTTCTTCTCCTCCCTCCATTGCTGATATCAGAATATAGCCCTTTCCATGGCAGGCATGGCAGCTAGCCTTTCCCCAATTCACAGTTCCAAATCCATTACAAACCACACATTTGATTGGAATGCATGCGGGTTTTTGGTCATTTCTGTCTGTCATCTTCAATCTCCTTTTCAATCAATAAAAAAAGCCCTGAGAAAATCTCAGAAGCCTTTAATCGCTAACGTTATTTGTTAGGTAACGAAACTTCTGTTCTTTTCCCAGGGCTTCCCCTGAGTTCCCCAGTCTTAAAGACTGGCTTTCCCGACCGTCGTTAAGGAGACGGCTATCCTTTAAGTTATAGTTTTATTATATCACGCCCCCGCTAGCACCATCAGATTTAAGCTCTTCTTCAAGCCTGCGTATCTTATTGTCCAACTCACTACCATTTAAGTCATTGTTCGGATAATCAGCCAGCACTTTACCCTTCGATTTGTAAGCACCACACACCTTGTTTATCTCCTTAATATAGGCCAGCCTTGCCATAATATCGGGATTCCCATCAGAGTCGACTGCGTTTAAACCATCACTTAATCGATTTAAGAGATTCTCACTCTTACCTAGAACCTTTTCTCGCCTCAATTCTTCAAATAGGGCTTCTTGGAAATAACTCTTACTGAGGTTTTGCTTGGCTATCTGGTAGGCTACGTCCTTGTTTTTAACACGATAGAACTTGGCCGCGCTTCCTACTGGAGAAACACCCTTATTGAGCTTAATGTCTGCCACCATATCTTTCAACATTAGTATCTGTTTTATCGAAAGACCGAATGGGTTATTTTGGGTTCTTTTTATCCTTGGCATACTAACCCAATTATATCAAACAGGTTCATTCAAAAGTAAAAATAATTTGGACTGCGTAACGGTCGTTTCGCTATCCTGACTTCACCAAGCCTTTGTTTGCTTTAAAGTGGTAAAATTGACTTAGTGAAAAGGTTTTTTAGCTTCAAATCAAAGCTCAGAAAAAAACATCTTGGGTTAATAACAATTTCACTTGTCCTTCTTTCTTTGCTGGCATTATCAACTCCCAAGGTTTTTGCCCTTTACCAAAGTCACAACCTAGAAAGTCAAGGCGATCTTCTTCTCGCAAGCAATAAATACAAAGAAGCACTTAACAAGTATCAGATCTCGAAATCCAAAACAGAGAGGAAATCCGTCAATGAAAAAATAGAAGAAGCAGAGGCGCTCCTCGAATCAGAATTAAAATACCAAGAGGGTAAAATTGCAATTGAAGAAGAGAACTGGGATGATGCCATTAAAAAACTGTCTTTAGTTCAACCTGAGCATAAAGATTATAAACAAGCAAAAAGTCTAATTGATTTTGCAATAGGTAGGTTGAGAGATGGAAGTAATAAAATTAAACCAACTCCAGTAAACAATCCAACTTCAACGCCCATTCCTGTTACTGCTACTCCCACTAATACGCCTGAACCTCAAGTCGAAACTGAACTAGTGACTATTGGCAATAAACAATATCAATGCCGAAAAGATAAAGCCAACGAAATCCGCGAAGCGAAAATCAAAAGAGATGAAGCTCTCCAAAAAGTCTGGGATTGTACAGACAAATGCTTTGATGACAGATTTGCCTGTGAAGATGACTGTAAAGACATATATGCTCAAGATTGGGATAATGAAGCCCTGGAAAGCTGTTATGCTGGCTGCAGGGCTATAAGCTGTAACGATATCTGCTACCTTTATGTCACTCAAGCTGGTACTCGTGAAGGGATTTTGACTAGTCTTATCAATGATTACTGCCAATAAACAAAGGCAGGAACAAAAGATGTCCTTAGCAATGAAAGTCGGCCTTAAAATAAGTTCTAATAAAGTTTGCCAGCCTCTGCTGCGTAGCTTCAGATGATATAATTACTTCTATGAAAAAGAAATTAACTGATAAAGACAATTGGGAACAAATAGCGAAATCCAAAAGACTCTACTTGGAGCAAAAGCAATTCCCTGCTCTCCCCAACCCTTACGAAAACAGAATACAACCCATTATGCATACAGGTTATTTAATTTTTATTAGAAGCAAGTTCATATACTTGGGTCTTATAGAAAGTCTAGAAAAGAAAAATCTATATGCTGCCCTCTCTCTTCTTAAGTCTTATTGGGAAGATGTTGCTGCCTTTGGATACTATCATTTAACAGTATCGCAGCTGCTTAAAGAGGGGAAAAAGCAAAAAGCCTTCGTAATTTCAAGAAAGATGGCTTTGGGTGGAAGAGGATTTCTAACAGAAAAAATGATTAAGAAAAAGGGTCACACAATGGAAGATTTCAAACTCCCAAGTATTTATACAATGATGGACAAGGTTGACAAGGATTGGAAGAAGAATTCGAAAAAGAACATCTCCATTCTTAGGGAACTTTATCATGCTGTGGTCGCTGAGGGAGGACACACAACTTATTTAGGTCTGTGGATTTCAGGCAAATGGTTACTCAACAAATCGATGCTTGCAGACCTCAAGAAGTCTTGGACAAAAGAAGAGAACTCATCGATCCTAAATCTAGCGGCAATGTCTTCATTAATCTTTTTTTATTACTGGGATAAGTTCCAAGAGCTTAATTGATGGAAATTCTTGACAAAGTTTACTAGCCCCTGCAAGAATATTTGTCTTGGTGGTTAAAAATTTTTAAAAAATTTAACCTCGAAGTATTAATATTACTTTCCAAGCCCAATCCCATCGGCCACCCACCCCCCCTGTCAAAAAAGAAAAACTTATGATTTAAGGTGTAGGGATACTGGATACCTCTTCAAAACGGCTCATCTCCTCCAGCTAGCCTCGAATGAAGGCAGGGAAGCGACGAAAAACAAAAAGATGACTAAGGATACATATAGGGTAAAGAAGAATTCTCACCAACAACTTTCCCAACCTGAGAAAGTCATATGCAGGACCTAATTTGAGCCAACAAAAGCCATGGGCGGGAAACAATTGATAGACCTATCAGAGCGTAAAAAGCTCGCCACCAGCGTTAGGCGCTCTCCTAAGCAACTTCTAAAAGCAGTTGAGGAAGGTTCAAGTGCGATTGGAGAGGCTCAAAAGCGATAATCAAACCACCACATAAGTTTCCTTATGCCATTAAAGGTTGTTTACTGCTTGAATTACCCCTGGGTTCAAAAAGACAACTAAAGTTAGTTATCTTTTCTGTTTCCTACAGCGTTCTCGTTGCTCTGGACGTAGCTTACACAATCACCTTGATTCTTGAAAAATGGGTTGTTAAACGTCTTCCAACCATCTTTCTTACACTCGTTTTTGTCAACAGGAGGACCAATTAAATCTGGTACATTGTTTACAGTTACTCTAATCACGTGTTGTGAATCATCTCCACCTAAATATGGGTCGCCAGCATAACTACGATTACCAGCAGCATCTCTAGCAGCTAATCTAATCAGGTACTCACCATCATCCCATGCAGTTGAATCCCACCCGAAGATTAACTCGTTATTAAAACCTGTAGAACGATAAACAGTTGTTTGAGATATTCTTTTGCTGAAATCATTAAAATCATCAGTACCTCGATAAACCGAGATATTGTAATGACTCAACAAATAGTCTTCTACAACAGTTCCGTAAATTTCAACTGTACCAGAAACTTCATTACCTTCACTGGGACTTTCTATTGTTACCAATGGAGCTACAGTGTCTTTGAGTACAAACTCACTGGTTTCCCTAATTGCTGTATC
>Ga0307378_10000503_pt1 | contig 68922 bp, 42 predicted proteins | sample UN1MG_FD_202238 | JGI IMG/M metagenome (GOLD analysis project Ga0307378, IMG submission 202238) | Soil microbial communities from Risofladan, Vaasa, Finland - UN-1 | ecosystem: Environmental > Terrestrial > Soil > Coastal area > Acid sulfate soil | place: Finland: Risofladan, Vaasa | collected... | reverse complement strand
ATAATGGACTCCTTTCCGAACTTATTGTCGTAAACAATAATAAGCATCGGCAGGAGTCCGTTTGCTGGTATAATGAATCTGCTATCCATCGTTCAATAGCCTAAAAATTGGCAAAAGTCGAGCTTAGGGCCTATCCGAATAACCCCTATAGACCAGAAAGTCGTTGTCATTCTGAGCGCAGCGAAGAATCTCAAGCCCACAGACGGGCCCTTTGCCCATTCACCGGCCGGATGTTTCACTTCGCTCAACATGACAATTCCATACAGGTTATCAGGATAGGCTCTTAGTCTTCGACCGGCTCGAACTCTTCTTTGCCGGCGCCGCAGTCTGGGCAGACCCAGTCATCCGGCAGGTCCTCGAAGGCGGTTCCGGCTTCGACGCCGTTGTCGGGGTCGCCCAACTGGGGGTCATAGACATATCCGCAAAGAGTACACTCGTATTTCTTCATTCTTTAGGCTCCTTCTGTTTTTGCAGTTTCGGTTCAACGCTGATATACGTGGCAGCGGTTTTCGGCGTCCTGCCGTGCTTTATGTCACGGTAGTAGTCGTATGTCATAGGCACAGCTTCGTCGTCAAGCGTTTCGGAGGCCACGATTTTACCGATAAACAACGTGTGGGTCAGGATATCGATGCTGTCGGTGACTTCGACCTCCAAAAAGGCTGCGGTGTTGTCCAGGACTATAGGCGAGCCCGTCCGGCCTGTTTTGAAGTTGACCTGCTCAAACTTGTTGGCGTCTCTGCCGGACCTGAATCCGAACCGGCCGATGAAAGGCATAGGCGCATCAGTGCTCAGTATAGAGACGCTGAGGACTCTGCTGTTGCTGATGTATTCATGGGTCAGACACGCCCTGTTGATGCTGGCGGCCACCATGGGGGGCTCGGGTGTGATCTGAAAGACGGTGTTGACAATACAGCCGTTCAATCGGTCCTCCTTCCTTGAGCCGACTATGCACATTCCGTAACTCAGCTTGAACAGCGATTCCAGATCCAGCATCTGTGGCTCCGGGTTTAGCTTGCCCGTGGAACTGCCCGGCCACAGGCTACTTCAATGTCTTGAGCTTTCTCAGCAGGCTCGTTATATGGCTGAGCTCTTCCATGATAATCTCTTCGACTTTCTGCCGGCCCGCCCTGACCGGCACCAAATCCTTCAGATTGAGGTAGAAGACGACGGAATCCTTCTCGGAGTTGATGGCGATATCGAGGACTTCCTTTGTTGACTCATTGCCGGTGAGTTTCTTCGCGGGGCTTATTCTTCCTTCCATACCGCGTGCATCGGCCATTGCCTGCAGGTACATTGTGCCCTGATTGTCGGGGTCGAAGGATATCGGCTCTTTCTCGCGGCCGCTCAGCTCTTTTCTCATCTGCTCAAAGGTTTGCAGGTGCCCGTCTTCCATGGCGGCCATGCTGAGAAGCATCTGCTTTATGTCCTTGTCCGAGGCGTTCCGGGCCGCTTCGCGATAGTACTCGGCGCCGTTTCTTTCGATTTGTTCTGCCATTTCGAAGATTTCATCTGCGGTAAAGGTGATACCCATATCATTCTCCTTGAGTTGCAGGCGGGGTAAACACCCGCTGTGCCATTTCGTTGTCGAGCATGTACATGGCCCCCGGGGCATCCGCCATCAGCTTGAGTTTCTGTACGATTTCGTCGGCGTTCTTTTCTTCCTCGACCTGCTCATTCACGAACCACTGCAGAAACATATTTGCGGCGTGGTCTTTTTCCTCGATGGCCAGGTTCACCAGGTCGTTAATCAGGCCGGTGACTTTCTGCTCGTGCTTTGACGCGGCTTCGAAGGCGGCCAGGGGCGAATCCCATTTGGTGGGGGGGCCGGCTATTTGCTTGAGCATGACCCGGCCGCCGCGCCCGTTGACGTAATCGTAAATCTTCATCGCGTGGGAGACTTCTTCCTGTGTCTGCACGCGCATCCAGTTGGCGAATCCGGGCAGGTTCGCGGATTCGAAATAGGCCTCCATTGCGAGGTACAAATAAGCCGAGTAGAGCTCGGCGTTGACCTGCTCATTGAGGGCGTTCTGCATCTTCTTGCCAATCATTTTCTATTCTCCTTTCCACAGGCCGTGAAGGTTACAGTATTCTCTGGCAGTGACCGATTTGGCCTGTATGTTGAATACTGCCTCTGGCTGCATGCCGGGCTTGAGGAACTGCCGATAGGCCTTGCCGTCGGCGAGCAGCTCGATCCACTCTATGTAGTGTTTCTCTTCCATCGGATGTGCGACGCTGCCTATCTTGACCTTGAAGCCGCCGTCGATTTTCTCAATTACCGGGACGTGTTTTTCCCTGGCGGCATCAACGGTGTTCTCGGTCATCTTCTTCATGGGCTCGCCGCAGCAGACCAGCTCGCCGGCGCCGCCGTGCAGCACTTCCACGATATTACCGCACACCATACATTTGTACACTTCGAGTTTCTGTGCCATTTCTTCCCCCTTTCGTAGTCTTGTCATTCTTCAATTTGTTCAGGCGATATTGAGTTCCTTGTGTTTGGCGAGGATTTTGTCAGCCAGTTTGTCGAGGGCTGCAAAATCATCGTCTTTAGGATGACCTTTTGCTATCACCGGCTCAAGGATTTCGACCTTGAGATTCGGAATAAGGCCGGTGATTTGCTCGACCATTTTGCCGCCCCATCCGTATGAGCCGATAATGGAAGCGAATCTTGTTTTCGGCCTGAGGGCATTGGCCAGCATCGCGGCGTAGGCAACCTGAGGATGCGCGCCGGTCAAAACGGTGCCGGAGCCGAGCACGATTGTGGCGGCATCGACGAGCGATATTGCCAGTTTGCCGATGTCGGTAACGGTAAGGTTGAACTGCCTTACTGTAATACCTCTTTCAATCAGGGCATTTACGAAGTGCTCGACCATCTTCTTTGTGCTGCCGTGCATTGAAATGTATGGCAGGACCACTTCGTTCTTTACGTTGTCGCTGACCCAATCTTTGTAGGCGTTGATGATAAACTCAGGCTTGTCGTAGATGGGGCCGTGACTGGAGGCAATCATCTCAATTTGCAGGTCCTCTATTTTTTCGAGGTTCTTCCTGATGGGGCCGCGGAAAGGCATCATAATCTCCGCGTAGTACCTCTTTGCGGCCTCATAAACGAGCGCCTCGTCATCGACAAACAGACTGCTTGTAGCCATGTGCGAGCCGAAGAAATCGCAGGGGAACAATATTCTGTCTTCCTGCAGGTATGTGCCCATGGTCTCGGGCCAGTGAACCCAGGGGATATAGATGAACTGGAGAGTCTTGTCGCCGAGCGAAAGCGTCTGGCCGTCGTCAACTGTGATGAACCTGTCCGCATCGACGTTGAGCAAATCTATGAGCATGTCTTTGCACTTGGGGTTGGTGACGACCCTGGCGTTCGGGTAGAGCATCAGCACATCGGGGATGGCGCCGGAATGGTCCTGTTCGGCGTGGTGGCTAATCAGGTAATCAATCTTCCCCGCGCCGAGTCTGACAAGATTATCAATCAGCACCTCTGTCCTGGTCGGATCCACGGTATCGAGCAGTGCCGTTTTTTCGCTGCCCTTTATAAGGTAGGCGTTATAGCTTGTGCCATCGGGCAAAGGGATTAGTTCGTCAAACAATCTTCTGTCCCAGTCAATTGCCCTGACGGCGTAGACATTTGGTTTGAGCTGCATCATGTTACCACCCCTTTGTCCACAGGAGAATCGCCTGTGTGGAGGAATCCATTCCCTCGCAATTTACAGTCACAGGCCATATTTTAGCCGAAGGCCTGCGTTAGAGCAAGTCCTTCGCCGCTTTTAGGGCCGCGTCGTAGTCCGGCTCTTTCGAAAGCTCACCCACGAGTTGTATGTACCTTATAACGCCCGCCTTGTCCACGACAAAAACGGCCCGTGCGAGCAGCCGCAGCTCTTTGATGAGCACGCCGAAAGCGGCGCCGAATGAGGCCTCCCGGTGGTCGGAAAGCGTCTGAACATTCTTGATACCCGCCGCGCCGCACCAGCGTTTCTGGGCGAAGGGCAGGTCCATACTGATTGTAAGGACAGTCACCTGGTTGCCCAATTGTCCGGCTTCCTCGTTGAATCTTCGCGTCTCAGTGTCGCAGACGGGGGTATCGAGGGACGGTACCGAGCAAATTATGCAGACCTTGCCTCGGAACGAAGCCCCCTTGACCACCGACATATCATTTGCAGCCACCTCGAAATCAGGGGCCGCGTCCCCCACCTTGACCTCGTCGCCTAACAAAGTGAGCGGGTTGCCCTTCATGGTTATGATGCCTTTTCGCTCTTTCATAACTTTCTCCTTGCAGCCCGAAAGCATAAGAAAAACGGCGCTTGCAGCCAACACGGCTGCATGTGTGATGCCTGGTTTAACAACAGTCTTCATTGACAATCGCCTGCGGCGGCGAACACCCCCGTGCTCAGTAATTTGCGGCCTCGATCTCGTTGAAACTCTGCGGATGAGCGCACACAGGGCAGACTTTCAGTGCTTCCTGTCCTTCGTGCACGTAACCGCAATTTCTGCAGACCCAGCGCACCGGTTTCGGACGCTTGAAAACCACGCCCTCGCTGATGTTTTTTGCCAGGGCCAGATACCTTTCTTTATGGCGGTTCTCCGCCACCGCCACGTGCCTGAAAAACGCCGCAATTTCCTTGAAGCCTTCCTCTTCGGCCTTGAGGGCGAAATTCGGATACATCTGGCTTGTCTCATAGTGCTCACCGGCCGCGGCGGCCTTTAGATTCTCCAGCGTGCTGCCGATAACGCCCGCAGGAAATGCAGCGATTATTTCCACTTCGCCCCCTTCGAGGAATTTGAACTCGCGTTTGGCGTGCTCTTTTTCCTGGTTGGCGGTTTCTTCAAAAATCGCCGCTATCTGCTCATAGCCCTCTTTCCGCGCCTGGCTCGCAAAGTAAGTATAACGGTTGCGGGCCTGTGACTCGCCGGCAAATGCCGCCAGCAGATTCTTTTCGGTTTGACTACCCCGGAGATCCATCTTTGCCCCCTTTCAGCATTCCAATGTTGCATCGGTTTGTTAACTTTTTGCCCCCTTTTGGCATCGGTCGCAGATGCCTTCGAAATACACCGTGCTTCTGAGCACCTTGAATTTTCTTCCAATACCTTTCGGTACGGAAATATTATCAAAGGGTTCGTGATGAAAGTCAACAATCCGCTTACATTTTACACACTTAAAATGCTGGTGTTTCTGAAGATTTGCGTCAAATCTCTTGGGTTCCCCTGAGCCTTCCACCACGAAGGCTGCCCCTATCTTACTTAAGGTCAGCAGGGTCCTGTTGACGGTGTCCAGCGATATGTTCGGCAGCTTGCTCCTGAGCCTGCGGAAAACCATCTCAGCCGAGGGATGGTCCTTTGTCTCCGTCAGCGCTTTGTAAACCCCCATTCGCTGCGGAGTAATCTTCAGGCCTTCCCGGCGGCACTTTGCGCGGAAGCACTCCAGCTTCTGCTCTGTCTCTCTCGCCTTGGCGCCCCTGAGTCTCGGCATAATAGACCGTCTCGCCACAAAAAGAATCTCCTGTTCGCAACGGAGACGATTATACAGGGTCGGACCGAACCTGAAAACAAAATTCCGTGTATTTTTTGGCGAATATGTTGGTTGAGCGGCAGCCTTGACCGTCAGGGGGGCTCGCGCGGCATTCCCCTTTGCAGTTTTCTGTGTAAAAAAAATGGGGCCACCCTCCTCCGGACAGCCCCACTATACGGAAAACAGAACCATGTTGCTAAAGCCTTGCGGCCCGCAGCGACGATTTTGATGGGTACGAAATCGGGGGGGCAAAACCTCCCTTTATCCTGATTGCCTGCCGACCCGGCGCCACCACCCCGGCAGGTACGCAGAACATCTTCGGCACTCGGTATGCAGCCGGGAAATCGAATCGTGGACTTTCAATGACTACGGCAAGTAACTCTTTCATCATCATACACGTTACAATATAGTAGCCAATCCTATTTGTCAACGCTTTTTTGTGAATTTTTTTCTTACGGTTCGACCCTGCTCCGCAGTCGCAGGCCCCGATGGAATTTGCCTTTGACTCGAAGCGAATCTTTGGTATGTTTATCACTCGTGATTGCAATGGTTTAAGTAACTTCTTCAGGGCATGTTTGATGACACGAGAATTCATCCGCGGGACTGGTTTCATATTGGCCTGGTCGATTTGCAGTATCTGCGGCTCTGCGGCCGAAAATAATCCGGCCGCATGGTGGGAATTCAATCAGGGGGACGCCAAGACGGCTCTGGACACCGCAAGCCGGAACGAGGCCTCGATTGGGGGCAATTTCAGTTATGTCGAGGGCGTCCGGGGCAGCGCAATAAAGTGTGATGGTTTCACGACGCGCATAGTCCGCAGGGCCGCTGATGTGCCGCGTCTGGCGGATGGTTTTACTATCGAGGCCTGGATTGCACCGCAGGCGTATCCGCGGACCTGGTGCGCGATAGTGAACCAGGAAAAGGACCGCAAGGCGGGCTACTTATTCGGCATCGACGCGTTGGGCCGCATTGGTCTGCATCTGGCCGTTGACGGCAAATGGTATGAATGTACTTCCAACACAGCCGTACCTTTTATGGAGAAATGGTCGCATATTGCAGGGACGTTTGATAAGGACGCCGGAATTACCGTTTACATCGATGGCGAGCCTGCCGGCACGCTGCCGGTCAAAGGCAACCTCACATTCGCTGCGGATACGGACCTTCAGATAGGCAGAAACCTTACGCCGATGAAGATGAATCCCGATTTATTGGTCCGCCCCCGTGTCAATTTTCCGATTATCCCTTGCTTTGACGGCATAATAGACGAGTTGAAGATTTACGACCGGCCCCTTTCGGCCGAAGAAATTGAGGGGGCTTGCCAGGCGGCAAAACCGAAAGGTGGTCCGCCCCTGAAATGGCGGAGGCTGCCCGCGCTTCCTGCGGGGCCCAGCAGGTTCGGAGCGGTTTACTGCAAATTGAAGTTCTACCCCGAGTGGGATGCACTTTGGCGCGTCCATGACTATCCTGATATCGTCGTGAATTTTGACCAGGGCTCCTACAAAATGGTTTTCTGGCGCGGCACGAACTACAACATGAACCTGGTGACGGAAAACGGCAAATGGGTCGGCGACCAGAGCGCCGAACGGAGCGGCGGCGGGACCATCGGCTGCTGCGAGCATATGTCGGACAAGCAGTGCCGATATGCTCATGTCCGCATGATCGAAAATCATGACGCCCGTGTGGTTGTGCATTGGCGTTATGCTCTGTGTGACGTGCTATACAAGATTGCCCGGCAGGATAGACTCACCGGTTGGGGCGCGTGGGCTGATGAGTACTACTACATTTACCCTGATGGGGTGGCGGTGCGGTACTTTCAGGTCCACGGTGTGAATGGGTGCAGCATAACCGAGCCGGCGGCGCTGAATAATCCGGGCGAAAAGGCCGAGGACAATCTTCATGTCGAGGCAATCACAACGGCCAATATGGCTGGCGAAATCCGCAGCCACAGTTGGGACCCGTGGCCGAGCAGCGGCAGGACCGGCGCGCCGTTCACCAATGCGCTGCCCAACGCAAACATAAGCGTGGTGAATTTCAAGTCGGTCAGCAAGCCTTATTATATCTACGAGCCGGGCACGAGCATTATCCCTTACGGAGGCGGCACAAAAGAGCTGCGGAAAGAATACTCGAAATTCCCGACCTGGAATCACTGGCCCACTTCTCTGGATCCTTCCGATGGTTTTTATCCCGTCGTCGCGGACCGCGTCACGAGTTCGGCGGTAACATCCCCTGAGCCGCCGATGAAACAGAGACCGGATGGTTCCGTTGAGGGTCGGTTCATTATGGGCCTGACGGATAAGCCGATTGAGAAGCTCGCGCCTTTGGCGCGGTCCTGGCTGCAGCCGCCGCAACTGAAGATTATCGCCAGTGGCTTTAGCAGCGAAGAATACAGCCGGGACCAGCGGGCGTATCTTCTCACCAGGCAAGCAAAGGACCAAACGGGCCTTGAGTTTGAGTTGGCCGCCGACGAGAACTCTCCGGTTGTAAATCCCGCATTTGTTATCAGAAATTGGGGCCAATCCGATGCTGTGCTGAAAATCGATGGTCAAATTGTTAAGCCCGGCAGGAATTTCCGCTTCGGCCGAAGCCGTACCCTTGACGGCACTGACCTGATTGTTTGGATAATGAAAGAATCGGCCAGATCGATCAAAGTATCGATTGGTCCGGTTGCTCAGTGAGGACTTCTTGCGAAGGAGGACTGATGCGAAAACTGATATTTGGCTGTCTGATTGGCGCGTTATTGTTTAATGCAGCCCCTGCGGCCGACGACGGGCCCACGGCGTGGTGGAAATTCGATGAAGGCAGGGGCTCGACAGCGCTGGACACCGGCAGCGCAGTCAAGGATAAGATCGAGGGGAATTTCAAGTTTATCGACGGAGTCAGTGGAAGTGCGATAAAGCTCGATGGTTTTACGACGCGGGTCGTCCGCAGGGCGGCCGATGCGCCGCGGCTCACAGATGAGTTTACCGTGGAGTCCTGGATCGCGCCGCAGGCATACCCCTGGAACTGGTGCGCAATTGTCAACCAGGAAAAGGACCACAAGGCCGGCTACTTCTTTGGGATAGACGTAATCGGACATGTTGGGCTGCACCTGGCGGTTGACGGCAAGTGGTACGAGTGCACAACCGATGGTACCGTACCTTTCATGGAAAAGTGGTCCCATATTGCCGGCACGTTCAGCAAAGATGACGGGATAAGAGTTTACATCGATGGCAAGGTCGCAGCCTCGATGCCGATCGAGGGCGGGTTCGATTACGCTGCCGATATGGACCTTCAGATCGGCAGAAACCACAAAAAGACGCTGCTTGACCCGGCGGCACTGGTCCGCAAGGAGGTCAACTTTCCCACGTCGTATTCCTTCGACGGAATCATCGACGAGGTGAAAATCTACAATCGAAGCCTTACACGCGAAGAGATTGCGAAAAATTATCAGGCGAGCAAACCCAAAGGTGCGCCGCCGCTCGAATGGCGCAAACTGCCTCAACTGCCGGCAGGGGGCGACAGCTTCGGAGCAGTTTATTGCCGGCTGAAGTTCTATCAGGAGTGGGATGCACTCTGGAGAGTTGCCGACCATCCCGATGTAGTGGTGACATTCGACGAAGATGCATACAAAATGGTCTTTTGGCGAGGCACCAACTTCAATATGAACCTTGTCACGGAAACCGGGATTTGGGTGGGCGACCAGAGCGCCGAGGGCGGCGGCCCGGCCGGCTGCGCCGAGCACATGTCGGATAAGCAGTGCCGCTTCGCTCACGTCCGCGTCATTGAAAACCACGATGCGAGGGTGGTCGTTCACTGGCGTTACGCGATCGTGGACGTGATGTACAACAACGGGGCCGGCGATCCGGTGACCGACTGGGGTACCTGGGCAGATGAGTACTATTACATCTACCCGGATGGGATAGCAACCAGGAACTTCTTTGTCCACGGGATGAGCGGTTTCAGCGTAACCGAGCCGACCGTGCTCAATAATCCCGGCCAAAAGGCGGAGGACAACATCAGCCTCGATGCGGTGACACTGGCCAATATGGAAGGCCAAACCCGCACATATAATTGGGATACCTGGCCGGGCAACGAACAAGGGCGTTTCAAGGACCCCATCCCGAACGCGAACGTTTGTATTGTCAATCTGAAGTCGAGCTTTAAGCCCTGCTATGTTTATGAGCCTCGCAGCCGCATCACGCCCTACGGCTGGCAGCCAGAGGTAAGACCGGAGTATTCGCATTTTCCGACGTGGAACCACTGGCCCGTTTCGCAGGCGCCTTCGGACGGTCGCTACGCGCTTGTGCCGGATCGCGTCTCAAGCTCGGCCATAACCTCGCCCCGCGTGCCGGAGCCGCGAACCCACGAGGGCAGCATCACGAGAACCGGCCGGTTTATTATGGGTTTGAGCGACAAACCGATTGAGTACATGGTTAAGGTGGCGCATTCCTGGCTGGAGCCGCCGGAGATTAAGATTGTCGGTGACGCTTTTGTCTGTGACGGCTACAGCCGGGACCAGCGGGCGTTCCTTCTGACCAAAAATGCGAGCGAAAAGACGAACCTCGAATTCGAACTCGCGGCCGGCGAGAAATCTCCCGTGGTCAACCCCGCCTTTGTTATCAGCAGCTGGGGCGAAGATGACGCTGCCTTGAAAGTCAACGGCAAAGATGTAAAACGCGGCAGGAGCTTTCGTCTTGGCCATCGCAGCAGCCTCGAAGGGACTGATTTGATAGTATGGATAAAATATGAGTCGAAGGAGCCTGTCAGAATTTCGCTTTTACGCGTGTCCGATTGATGATATTATACCGCTTTTAGTATTGAGAAATTTCTTGTTATATATGGAGGTTGTAACATGGGAAGACTGGTTCTTCTTGCCGGATGTTTGTTTGCCGTCGCGTCATCTGCAGCGTCCTCTGATAACCCGGCGGCGGATGATGGTTTGGCCGCCTGGTGGCGGTTCGACGGCCACAGCGCAAACGCTGTCATCGAAAGCGTTGCCGGCGTCAATGATGAAATAAACGGCAATTTCAGCTTCGCGCCGGGAGTGAGCGGCAAAGCGCTGAAGTTCGACGGGTACACCACGTGCGTCCTGCGTGAGGCCTCGGTCGTACCGCCGATGGTGGATGCCTTCACCATTGAGGCCTGGATTGCGCCGCAGACCTACTCCTGGAACTGGACGGGAATTGTGGACCAGGCCGGCAACGTGATCGGTGAAAAGCCGGAGGCCGGCGAGCTCAGGCTTCAGGTCGGCCTAATCGGTGCCAAGTACAACGACCCTGATTTTAGCAGTCCCGGCGGCACGGACCTGCTCGAGGTTGTCGATCATAACTGGACCGGCGGGCTGAAAGACTGGTCCGCCCGCTGGCGAGGCTATATCGAGGTGCCTTTTACCGGTGAGATTAGTTTCACCGCCGAAGCCGACAACGGATTGAAGCTCGAAATAGATAAGCAGGTCGTCATAGACGGCTGGGGCAGGGACGAGGCCCGGATGGGCAAGGTATCTACGGAGAAGGGAAAGAAGTATCCCGTTGTTCTTTCCTATTTTCAGGATGGCGACCCATCTTTTCTGCGTCTCTACTGGAGCTGGGAAGGGCAGGCCAAAACGCTGGTCGACCCGGCGGGCCTTACCCACAGCGAGAGCGACGAGGATTATGTCAGAAATACAGAATTGGGTCATAAGGCGCCGCCGCCCGAACGCAGCGAGCGTTTGTCTTTCGGCATCGACTCGGAGGGACACATAGGAATGAGGTTGATGATAGACGGCCAGTTAAGGCAGTGTGTGTCGGAGGTGGTGGTGCCGTTGTTGAAATGGTCGCACGTGGCGGGGACATTTGATAAGGGTAAAGGTATTGACCTCTATATTAACGGCACACACGTCGGCTCATCCGCCGTGAGTGGTGCGGTGACGCCTGGAGCGGGACATAATTTGCTAATCGGTATGAGCAGCAAAAAGATGTCGCCGACCCATACCGAAAGGGGACCGAGCCAAAGACTGCTCTCCTATATGGTTTTCGACGGACTCATAGACGACGTGAAGATTTACAGCCGAGCCCTGCCCGCAGAGCAGGTCGAAAGGAACTACAGGGACACGAAGCCCAAACGGAAGCAGCCGCTCGCCTTTCGCGTCATGCCGTCGGACGAAAAGGACCTTCCTCACCGCTTCGGGGCCGCCTATTGCCGCCTGCGATACGCCGATGAATGGGAGGACCTCTGGCGAGTGGGGCCCGACCCCGATATATTGGTGCGCTTCGATGACTCGCCCGTCCGGATGCTTTTCTGGCGCGGCACCGGTTACGGCGCCGTATGGGTCGCTGAGAACGGTCAGTGGATGGGCGACCAGAGCCTCGAGCGGGCCGGCGGAGGAAAATCGCCCTGGGGCTGCGCAGAACACATGGCGGACAAGCAGTGCCGATACTCGCACGTTAGGCTGCTCGAAAATAGCGACGCCCGCGTCGTGGTCCACTGGCGCTATGCCATATCGGACATAGTGTACGGCATCTTCGGCGCCGACAAGGACGGATGGGGCGAGTGGGCCGATGAATATTACTACATCTACCCCGATGGCGCCTCGACTCGCAAGCAGATACTGCACAGCAATCACCTAAGCCACGAATGGCAGGAGACGATCGTATTGAATCAGCCCGGCACCAGGCCCGAGGACAATATCGAAATGGATGCCCTGACATGGGGCAATATGGATGGCGAATCGAAGACATATACTTGGGCGGATGTTGAGCGGGATGACGCCAGGCTGCGAGATACCACTATTCAGGTTGTTAATCTGAAGTCTGACTACAGGCCCTTTATAATCTGGCAGCCCGACAGCCGGCCGAAACTGATGAGATGCTGCGTGGAAGAGCAATGGTCTCGTTTTCCGTGGTGGAACCATTGGCCGGTCGCGCAGTTGCCCAACGACGGCCGCAGAACCGGCGTGCCTGATAGGCCGGCCCACAGCTCTTTGGGCCAGTCCATCGAGGATTCCCGCGCGATTGTACACAACGAAGACAACAACAGCTTTACCGCTGTTCATCTTTGCGGCATGTCCAATCGGTCGGCAAAAGAATTGGCGCCGCTGGCAAAGTCGTGGAATCGTCCTGCGCAATTGGTCATGACCGCCGGCAATTTCCACAGTGAGGGTTATGACAGGTACCAGCGGGCGTACGTATTGTTCTGCGAAGAAGCCGGCCGGCCTTCGACCTGCGAATTCGAGCTGGCCGCGAGCGAAGATTCGCCCATCGTTAATCCCGCCTTCGTTGTCAAAGGCTGGGGCCAGGCCGGGGCGGCACTGAAGATAAATGGAAAGACGATTAAACCCGGCAAAAGCTTTCGTTCCGGGTACAGCCGCACCCTCGAGAGCAGCGACCTGGTCGTCTGGATAGACAAGGAATCTGATAAGCCCATCACGATTTCGCTTTCACCGGAGGCCGGCGTTTCTTCCTGGGCCGCTGCTGATGCGGAAAAAGAAACGCAGGCTCAGAAGAAGTCCGATGATTTGAGCGAGCAGACACGTTTAAGGCTTCCCTCGGGTCCGAAAGGTGTCGGACGGTTTGGGGCTTATTACGAAACGCTCAAGTACGAACCGGGCTGGGACAGCCTCTGGAAGATAGCGGACGACGCCGACGTGGTCGTTCGCTTCGACGAGTTCGACCACCGCTTTGTATTCTGGCGGGGCACCAGTTATATTCCCTGCTGGGCGACATACGACGGCGCCTGGTACACCAACGAGTTTTTTGAGCGGAACGCCCACCTCGGCGACTGCAGCAGCATGTGCGAGCCCATGTCGGACAAGCAGTGCCGCTACTCCCACGTCCGCGTCATCGAGAGCACCGACGCCCGCGTCGTCGTCCACTGGCGCTACTCGCCCGCTGACCTGGATTATCTCCAGCCCTACAGGGACAAAATGACCGGCTGGGGTGACTGGGTGGATGAGTATTACACGATATACCCGGATTCGGTCGGGGTCCGCAAGGCCACCATACACACCGGCTCGCCTCTGAGCCACTGGATTGAATACCAGGAAGGGATTGTGGTAAACCAGCCGGGCACGATACCCGAGGATAATATAAACTTCGATGCCATAACCTTCGCCAACCTCAAAGGCGAAAGCAAGACCTATTCCTGGGAAAATGGCGACCCCGACCTCAAGAACCCGCCCGAGAAGCCCTGCATTCAGGTGATTAACTTCAAGAACCGTTACAAACCTTTTACCGTTGTCGACCCCGATGGCGTCAGGACAAAGGTTTACGGCGGTCACGCGAAGAATTCTCACTTCAATTGGTGGAACCACTGGCCGGTGGCGCAGGAGAAGTCGGATACCACCGTGGCCGAATCTGCCGTTAAACCGTCCCACTCCTCCCTTACACATATCGAGTGGAAACAATACACGCAGGAAGGTTTATCGCGGACTTGGATAATGCTGCACGGTATGACCAACAAGCCGGCGGCCGAACTGGCGCCCCTGGCCAATTCGTGGTTGTCCGCGCCGTGGATGCGACTGAAGAGCGGTGCCTGTCGCGCCAAAGGTTACGACCAAACGCAGCGGGCCTACGTACTGGCCTGCGAAAAAGTTGGCAGGCCATCGAAGGTGGAGCTGACTCTGGATGCCCGAGAAGGCTCGCCCGTTATTAATCCTGCCTTTGTCATCGAAGACTGGGGCGGTGCAGGCGTGTCGCTGAAAGTCAACGGCAAAAAGATTGACCGTGGCCCGAATTTCCGCTTCGGGCACCACCGCACCCAACAGAGCAGCAACCTGATTGTCTGGTTCAGGGCCGAATCGACAAAACCGGTCGTCGTCTCGCTCTCGCCCGTCGGCGATTAGACGCAATGCTCAGGCGAATTTTGCTGGACAGCGCCTGGATGCTATGTTAAAAATGCCGCCCGGATGAGCTTTCGAATAAGGCGATAGACCCGGCGGCTGCATCAAACCGACCGTGACTGTCGCCGGCAAAAAGGATGGTTTGTTTTTCGGAAAGGAGAACTTATGGTCCTGGCAAAAATGACAATCTCCGGACTCGACCTGGGCGTCATCATTGCTTACCTGCTCGGAATCATGATTATCGGTATCTGGGTGGGCTTCAGAAGGCACGCCTCCAGCCAGCAGTATTTCCTTGCCGGCAAATCACTCGGCTGGTTCAGCATCGGTGCGGCCCTTTTCGCCTCCAACATTTCCACCATCCACCTCGTGGGTCTGGCCGCCGCCGGCGCCGACGTCGGCATGGTGATGGGAAACTTCGAGTGGATGGCGTCCTTCTGCCTGATTATCCTCGGCCTCGTCTTTGCACCCTTCTACTTCAAGAGCCGGATTTCCACACTGCCCGAATTCCTCGAAAAACGCTACAGTCCCCAGGCCCGAACCTTTTTGGCCTTTGTGGCAATTACCGGCGCATTGCTCATCCACATCGGAATCAGCCTTTTTGCCGGGGCAAAGCTGTTTCAAAGTTTTCTTGGGATTGACGTTATGTGGTCGATCCTGATTATTTCCGCAGTCACTGTTATCTACACCGCACTGGGCGGGCTCAAAGCCGTGGTTGTGACCGAGACCATACAGACCTTCCTGCTGCTGGGCGGCGCCATCCTGGTTACCGTGCTGGGCATACAGTACCTGCCGAATTGCGGCATCGAAAGCGTCGCTGATTTCAGGGCGGCCATCAAGCCCAATCAGATGAGCATGGTTCATTCGCTCACCAACGCCAAGGGGAACCTGAACGAGTATTCCTGGCTGGCCGTGCTGTTGGGCTATCCGGTCCTCGGTATATGGTATTGGTGCAGCGACCAGACCATTGTTCAGCGTGTGCTCGGTTCGAGGAGCCAGCGCGATTCACAAAACGGCGCCCTCTTCGCAGGCTTCCTGAAGATTCTGCCCGTCTTCCTCATGGTTTTCCCCGGCGTCATCGGTTACCTGATGTACACGAGGGGCAGTATAAATATTCCGCTCAAGGACGATGCCAGAGAAAAGGCCATTGCTTACCTTGTTAGTGATGCGGCAATCTCAAGGGTGGAAGAACCGGACGGCGAGTTGTTGCTAAAGATGGAAGGTGAGGAATTGGCCCTTGAGCAGCAGGATAGCAAGTGGGTGATTAAGAAGGGGGTCGAAAACGTATTGCCGCCCGCATTCAAGAAAGTAGCCGTGGATTCGTTGATAAAGCAAGGGAGGTATGCGAGAGAAGACGAGATGCTTGATTTTAATCTGACGTTGCCCGGCATGATAAACCGTCTCGTGCCACTGGGCGTGAAGGGGCTGCTGGCGGCGGGGCTGCTGGCGGCGCTGATGAGCACCATCGCTGCGGCCCTAAATAGCTGCGCGACGCTCATCTCGGTGGATGTTATCAAACGTATGAAGCCGGACATAAAGGACGAAACCCAGGTTACGATTGGCAGGTTCAGCGCCGCGGTCGTAATGGTTCTCGCAATGTTGTGGTCAACGCAGGGCGACCAGTTCGGTACCATTTTCGAGGCAATCAATAAGATTCCCATGATTTTCGCCCCGGCGGTGACAACCGTATTTCTGCTCGGCGTTTTCTGGAGGCGAGGCACGAACAAGGCGGCCCTGACGACGTTCGCCGTCGGCTGTGCGGTTGGGCTCGTGTATTTCGTTATGGATATGCCCGTAATCGGCAGCGCCCTTCTGGCTGGTCCCAGAGAAGGATTTGCCGGGCTTGTAACCGACCCTGTGCAGGGCCTTGGACTGCCCTTTATGATTGTCGGGCCGATACTGTGCGCGATGTGCATCGTTATTTATGTGGTCGTCAGTCTCAACACGCCCGCCCCGGACCCGGCAAAACTCGAAAACGTCTGCTGGGAGCATCCGCTGCAGGCAATTCGTCAGGGAGCGGTCAAGAGTGCAGGCGACCCGCGCATCGTCGCGCTGGTTCTTTTCCTGGTCATGGTTGTGTTGTATTACCTGTTCCGTAAGTAGTCTGTTCTCGCTCGCGAATGCGGCGCAGAATCAGCAGAAGGTCCATAGGAGTGATAGATATGCTCAAAGGAATTTCTCCATTGCTGGGTCCCGAATTGCTGGCGGTCCTGACCCGGATGGGACATGGCGACGAAATTGTTCTGGCCGACGCCCATTTCCCCGGCGAAACGTATAACAACCGTATCCTGCGGGCCGACGGCGTCCGCATAGCCGACCTGCTCGATGCCATTCTGCCGCTCTTTGCGCTCGATGATTACGTGGACAGTCCCCTGATAATGATGGCTGCCGAGCCTCGCGACACCCTCGACCCGGCGGTGGAGAAATCGTACCGCGTGCCCGTCGACAGGCACGCTCCGGGGACGCCCGCCATAGCCCGCATCGGGCGTTTCGATTTTTACGAGCGTACCAAAAGCGCCTTCGCCGTCGTTATGACCGGCGAGACCGCCAAGTACGGAAATATCATCCTTAAAAAAGGCGTAACTCCCTGCTGAGCGGCAAATGTCTGCCCCGACCTGGGCAATCGTGCGAATATCGCCGGCCAAACGGCGAGATGAAAACATGCAATACACAAGTTTCGAACGCGTCAAGACGGCCCTGGAACACAAAGAGCCGGACCGCATTCCGTTCGACATCGGCGGCACAATGGTCACCGGCATAAATGTCAACGCGCTGCGGGACCTGCGCGGGCATCTCGGTCTGCCGGATGACGTACAGGTAAGAGATAAAGTCACGCAGATGGCCGACACCGGTGATGAAATTATCGACAGACTGAAAATCGACGTCAAAAATGTTTCACCCGAGCCGCCGGCCAGACCGGGTCCGGCCCGTGACCTTGGCCTGCAGGGCGACCATTATGTGTTGTACGACGAATTCGGCATGGGCTGGCGAATGCCCGCGGAAGGTGGGCATTACTACGATTTGTTCTACAGCCCCCTCAAAGATGCGCAAACGGTCAAAGATGTTGAGGCCTACCCGTGGCCCGACCCGCTCGATGCCGCCCGGTATGTCAATCTGAAAGCCAGAGCCGACCACATTGTTTACAACGAGAAGAAGGCCTATGTCCTCGGCCGAATGAACTCAGGGATGTGGGAGACGGCGATGTGGATGACCGGCTATGAGAAATTTTACGCCGATATGATGCTCAACAAAAAGCTCATCCACGCCATCATGAACAGGATGCTCGAAATCAAGATGCAATACTGGCAGAAGGCCTTAGAGACAGTGGGCGAGAACGTCCTGGTGGTTTCGACGGCCGACGACCTCGGCGGCCAGAGAGGATTGCTCGTCTCTCTAAAGTTGTATAAAGAGATGATTTGGCCTTATCACAAGAGGTTGTTCGAATTCATCAAGAAAAAGGCAAAGTCGAAAGTCTATATCTTTTTCCACAATGATGGGGCCATCTGGGAATCCCTTGGGCTGCTGATTGAGGCCGGTGTTGACATTATGAACCCCTGGCAGGTAAACTGTGCGGGAATGGGTGATACCGGCAGGTTCAAAACCGAATACGGCAGGGACCTGACCATCTGGGGCGGCAGTTGTGATACGCAGTTCGTCCTGCCCTTTGGGACGCCCGGCCAGGTCACGGACGAGACCAAAAGAAGAATTGAGGATTTGGCGCCAGGCGGCGGTTTTATTTTTGCGCCGATACACGTTATTCAAAACGGCGTCCCGCCCGAGAACATTATGGCATGGTGGGAAACACTGCAGCAGTACGGAGTATATTGACAATCACGAATTTTGTGAATTCAAGGAGAAGATAATATGCGACAGGCAGTAATGACAGAGCCGGGCAAGATCGCGTTTGGTGACGTTGACGAGCCGACCGTTGGTCCGGGCCGGATATTGTTGCGGGTCAGGCAGATAGGTGTCTGCGGCTCCGACGTGCACGTCAATCACGGCAAGCATCCGTTTACGTCCTATCCCGTGGTGCAGGGTCATGAGTTTTCGGCCCAGGTGGAAGCGGTCGGCGAGGGCGTCACGAAAGTGAAGGTCGGCGACAAGGCCACGGCCCGGCCGCAGCTCGTCTGCGGTAAATGCCGCCCGTGTCGCCGCGGCGATTACAACATCTGCGACGTCCTCAGAGTCGAGGGCTTCCAGGCGCCGGGCTGCGCGCAGGACCTGTTCGTGACCACCGAAGACAAGATAGTTCCGCTGCCCGATTCACTAACCTTTGAGCAGGGGGCGTTGGTCGAGCCGACGGCCGTTGCCGTGCATTCGACCGGCAGGGGGGGCGACCTCAAGGGGAAGAACGTGGTTGTACTGGGGGCAGGTCCTATCGGCAATCTTGTAGCTCAGGTTGTCCGTTGTCGCGGTGCAAACAAGATACTTATCACAGACCTTAGTGACTTTCGACTGGATATTGCCAAAAAGTGCGGTATCCCCAATGCCTCCAATGCCGCCAAGGAACCGTTGGCAGAAGCGGCCAAACGCGTCTTCGGCGAGGAGGGTTTTGACGTTGCCTTCGAAGCGGTGGGCGTTGAGGCTACGATGGACGCCGCTGTCCAGAACATCCAGAAGGGCGGTACTATCGTGGTGTTAGGTGTATTCGGTGAGAAACCACGAATCGATATGTCGATTGTCGGAGACCGTGAGCAGACTATCGTTGGCACGTTGATGTACAAGCACGAAGACTACACAAGGGCGGTCGAGCTTATTGCCGGCGGCGATGTCATAACCAAGCCGCTGGTTACAAAACACTTTCCGTTCGACAAGTATGCCGACGCATATAAATTCATCGACGCCCAGGGCGACAAGACGCTGAAGGTCATGATCGATTTGTGAAAGAGAATCAGCAGATGATGAATAGACGCGGTTTCTTAAAGACAATGGGCCTGGGCGCCGCAGCACTCGCCGTGCCGGGATGCCTGAACGGTCTGACCGGCACTGCCGGCAGGGGGGGGCAGCGCCCGAACATCCTGTTCATTATGTCCGACGACCATGCCGCGCAGGCGATGAGCTGTTACGGGAGCAAAATAAATAGGACGCCGAATCTCGACCGCATTGCGAATGAGGGCATGAGATTCGACAACTGTTTCTGTACGAATTCGATTTGCACGCCGAGCCGGGCGACGATTTTGACAGGCACGTACAGTCATAAGAACGGCGTGTTGACTCTATCGGATAATTTTGATGGCTCTCAACAGACCTTCCCGAAGCTGTTGCAGACGGCCGGATACCACACGGCGATAATCGGCAAGTGGCATTTGAAGACCGAGCCGACCGGCTTTGATTATTACAACGTCCTGCCGGGCCAGGGATTGTATTTCGACCCGCTTATGAAGGAAAAGGGCAGCCCGTGGCAGGATGGGAACAAAGGAGGCCGGATCCACAAGGGTTATGTCACGGACGTCATAACCGACCTGACGCTGGATTTCCTGAAGAACAGACCAAAAGACAAGCCGTTCTGTCTGCTGTATCATCACAAGGCGCCGCACGATATGTGGGAATATGACAAGAAACACGCGCAACTTTGCCGCAAGGATGTCCCCGAGCCGGAAAGTCTTTTCGACGACTACAGCAACCGCGGCGAGGCAATCAAACGGGCAACCCAGAAGATAGGAATGGAAGAGACCATCTTTCTGCACGGAACTCAGGGCGACCAGTTCGACAGTGTTCGCGCCGAAACAGCTAACTTGTCCGGCGAGGGAAAAAAGCGACGCGCCTATCAGTATTTCATCAAGGCCTATCTTCGTTGTGTGGCCTCCATCGACGAAAACATCGGCAGGGTTCTCGATTACCTTGACGAATCCGGCCTGCGGGATAATACGATAGTAATGTACACTTCGGACCAGGGTGTCTTCCTCGGTGAGCATGGCCTGTTCGACAAACGGTTTATGTATGAAGAATCGCTGCGCATGCCGCTCATCGTTCGTTATCCGCGCGAGATTAAGGCCGTCAGCGTCAGCGACGATATTGTCCTGAATGTTGACTTCGCTGAGACCTTCCTTGATTATGCCGGTGCGCTTGTCTCCGGTGACATGCAGGGACGAAGCTTGAGGCCGCTGCTTCGCGGCAAAAGGCCGAACAACTGGCGCACCTCAATGTACTATCGCTATTGGATGCACGGCGCCCATTTCAACGTCGCCGGCCACTTCGGCGTGAGGACAAAGCGGTATAAGCTGATATATTATTACGGCCTGCCCCTCAACGCCAAAGGCGCGAAAAAAGAATCCACGCCACCCGAATGGGAGCTTTTCGACCTGCAGAAAGACCCCAAAGAGATGAGAAATGTCTACGACGACCCGGCCTATAAGCACGTCGTTAAAGAACTCAAAGCGGAATTGGTCAGCCTGCGGCACCGGCTCGAAGATGATAACGACGGCATTATTATTGATGTGGAATAGCCTATGACCGAACAGGGCAAGTATGTTTGTGTCGGTCTGGGCGAGATACTCTGGGATATGCTGCCCGCCGGCAAACAGCTCGGAGGCGCACCTGCAAATTTTGCATACCACGCACAGGCGCTCGGCGCCCAGGGCGTCGTCGTCAGTTGCATCGGCAATGACGCCCTCGGCCGAGAGATAATTACACGACTTGATGAGCTGCACCTGGACCGCAGCTACCTGGCCGTGGACAAAGCGCACCCGACCGGCACGGTAACGGTGGAGCTCGACGAGAACGGCAAACCGGATTATACAATTCACGAGAATGTGGCGTGGGACTTTATTCCTTCGGACCCTCGCCTGGCGGACTTGGCGGCTCGAACCGACGCGGTCTGTTTCGGCTCGCTGTGTCAACGCTCCCGCGTGTCTCACCTCGCTGTTCGCGCATTCCTTAAGGCCACAAGACCCCAGTGCATTCGCGTCTTCGATATCAATCTGCGTCAGTCTTACTTCAACAAAGGTATCGTTCAGACGATGCTCGAACTCTCGAACGTCCTGAAGCTCAACGACGAAGAACTGCCTGTTGTCGCCGAGATGCTCGGTCTTACCGGCAATTTATCCGATGTTCTTTTGCAGTTGACGCAGAAGTACGCGCTGCGGATGATTGCCCTGACCAGAGGAGCGAACGGCAGTTGCCTCTATACTCCGAAACAAATGTGCAGCCACCGCGGCTTCGCGACGCAGATAGCCGATACGGTTGGGGCCGGTGATTCCTTTGCCGCGGCCGTAGCGCTGGGCCTGCTCTACGGGCGAACCCTCGATGAGATTAACGAATTCGCCAACCGACTGGCAAGTTTCGTCTGTTCCCAAAGCGGCGCCACCCCGAGACTGCCGGATACCTTGGCCAAAGAATTTGGGCCGTCTTAGTGAGGTGCGCTAACGGCCGTCTCCTGCCAGACTTTGTGATGTTCTGCGAATGATTTCTTGAACTTTTGATAGCCGGATCTCTTCTCGAAGACCTGACTGTCGTCCCACAGTACTCGCCAGTCTCCCAGGGCTTCCGGCCACAGGAATACCTGTCCCCAGATAAGCCTGTTATTGGCGTCGATGCCCGGATTCTCCTCCGTGCTGTCGCCTGATATCCTCAGCATTTGCTCGGGGGTCAGAATATCCTTTGTCGCGGCTATAAGATTTTCCAGTATCCAGTCCGACCTCGTTGCCATCGCCACATATCCGCCCGTCTTGTTCTCTCTCTGATATGCCCAGTTCAGACAAACCTGCGCCGGCGTGATTCCCGCTTCCTTCGCGATAGACAGAATTACCGGGTCCTGCATATCGGCCCTGTGTTCCTTGAACCTGTCACGCCCCGGCCTTTTCGGAGACCCGAGCGACATATATCCGGTGCAGATGATGCCGCGCTCATACATATACCTGCGGGACTCGGTTTGTTGCAGGAGAGGATGCATCTCCGTCTGATTGAGCACCGGACGCGAATAGTCATCGGTATCCCTGAGCAATAAATCCAGGGTCTTTTCGGTGTGGTTGGAAATGCCGATGTTAACAATCTTGCCCGCTTTCTTCAGTTTGACAATTTCCCCCCACGTCTCCATGAAATCTTCGTGAATGTATGGGACGGCATCGGGATTGCGGTGGTCGCCCGCACAACCCGGCGTATGCACATTGGGCCAGGGCCAGTGATTGAGATACATGTCAATCTTTTCAATGCCCAAGGCCTTAAGGGTATCATCCAGAGCCGGCGCGACGTCTTTCTTGGCCATGTGGCCGTTCCAGAGTTTTCCCGTAATGAACAAATCGTCACGCGAAGAAATATGTCCTTCCTTTATGGCCTGGCGAATCCCCTCACCGACAACATCTTCATTTTCGTATGCCCTTGCGGTATCTATATGCCTGTAGCCAATCCTGATGGCCTCGACCGTTGCATCCTTCATATATGCCTGCGCCCAGTCGGAATGAAACGTGCCGAACGCAGCTATCGGCATAACGGTCCCGTCGGGCAGCGTGACCTTACCCACCGAATCCGGATCAATACCTTTTACATTCTTATCCAACCATACCTGTTCAGACACGTCTTTTCGTCCCATTTTGTCAGCTCCTTATAACAATTCCTTCATTTCAACCCGCAATAAACTATCCACATAGGCCATTCCTGTCAACCCCAAACCGCTAAAAGCTGGCAGGCAGTGCGTCCGCGTCGGGGGCGTGTGGGTTTGTGATATAGTACACGAATCCGTCTTCGGCGCCGACCAGCAGCTCAGGAATCCCGTTGTTATCCCAGTCCACCACCGTCGGACTCGTCGAATGACCGGCCAGAATCCGCTCATCAACCATCCCGGTGTCCTCAAACACATATTCGCCGGACTCCTTGGAAATATTGCGAAAGAAGTTAATGTTGCGACTGTTTACCAGTAGGTCGAGCCTGCCGTCGCCGTCCCAGTCCGTCATGCATAGCTTTCGTCGGCCGCTGCCGCCAGCGTCTCTTTTGCTAAGCCGAAGCGTTTCACCGGCATTGTCCTTGAAGATGCGCCTGGGCGGCAGCAGTATCAGCTGGCCCTTTTCCCTGGTGCGCTCGAAAAAGGCCAGATAGCCTTCGTGGTCCAGCATCACAAGGTCGTTGAGTCCGTCTTTGTTGAGGTCGATGACCACCGGCGTCGTCCGCCACTGGGTGGCGAGTTGCTTACCCTTTGGCTGCCACCAGGTCCACGCGGGCTTGGGCGGATTTCCGGGCCACTCAACTTCAACGGGCTCGCCGCCCGCAAGTTTGGGCTCTTTTCGGCTGCCGGCATTGCGGAACCACAGTACCTTGCCCCAGATCGAGTTGATAATGATGTCGGCCAGCCCGTCATGGTTCCAATCAGCCACACTCAGCGTGGTGTAGCCCCACTTGGCTTCACAAGGTCCCTGAATAGAGCCATTGGGTCCGGCCATGATGCGAATCACCTCGCCGTCGGCCTTGAGATATTTCGGTTCAGCCCATCTTGGCGGGTTTCCGCCGTCCAGATTCTCGATGAAACCGATATACCCGGCCGTGTTTCCACAAATAAGGTCCTCATCGCCGTCACCGTCCCAGTCAACACTATACGGCGTCACCAGCGCCCCGAACTTCACGTCCTCAGCCTGTTGCCTGAAGAACACGGGCGGCAGGAACTGCGGCATCCCATCGGCGACCTTGCCGGTATTTTCCACCAGAGCAACGCGTCCGTCTTCCTGGCCCACAACCAGATCGATGTCACCGTCCTTGTCCCAGTCGAGCGCAACCGGCACAATCATACACAAATCCATCGTAAGTGTCTCGCCTTCATGTTTTAGATACCGCCCCTTCGCATATTTCGGCTCCGTTCGTGTCCCCACATTCTCGAAGTAGGTGAACTTGTCTACAAACTCCCCGCATAGCAGATCTAAGTCACCGTCGCCGTCGAAGTCATCAAAATTCGGCGAGGGCATCCCGTATACGTCAATGGGCGCGTCGCCGGCCATCACCTTCACCGGCTCGGCATAAACCGGCTTATCTGTAGTTCCGTTGTTGAGAATCAAATAGACATATCCGTGCAGCGGGCCCTTAGTCCATCGGCCTGTGCTGTCGAATGCGTTGTCCCAGCCGTATTCCGTCCAGTCGCCCACACCGACAATAAGGTCGAGGTCGCCGTCGCCCTCGTAATCACAGTACTTCCACTGATTGGCCCGCACGCGTCCCTTTGACTCGTAAATCTCGTGACGCGGATAAATATCGACGCTTTTGTCGATTTCATTTTTCCTGTCTGTAAAGTGAGCAAGCTCCTTTGCCCGTATCAGGACGCGGGCCTTGCCGCCCACGTACGAGACCTGGATATTTTCATACCCCTTACCGATTCTGACCGCCGGGTTGAAGACCGGCATTTTCACATTCCCAGCCGGATTTTCGAAAAAGTAAGTTCCGTTGTAGGGTTTGTCCGAGCACGAGACCACAAGGTCATAGTCGCCGTCGCCATCGTAATCCATCGGCAGCGGCCACGCCCACAGCCCCACCCCCAGGTCAACTTGCAGACCGGGATTGTTGTATCTAATCCTCTCGAGGCCCCGCGTATCAGGCCTCGGACCGGAATACAATGGTTCGTCGCCCAAGGTCTCTTTTCGGAAATTCGGTATTCGATGAAATGTGAAATAATTGGCATCGTGCGAGCGCGGCGTTTCCCACCCCCACGCCGTCCGCGAAACAAAGATGATGTCATCGCCCTCAATAAGCCAGTCGATATACTGCCAGCCGAACTTGTTGTTCTCCCGCGTCAGGTGCTCGCCCTTCCTGAAGCTGAGCACAACGTAGCGAACCTCCCACTTGCGCAAATCCTTCGAGCACGTCAGGGCCAGAGTATTCCTGTGGTCCTGTGGCGCTTCCTCCAGCGGGCCGGGCTCGGTTATGATGTTTACCAGAGACCAGTATTTGGCGGTTACTTTATCATAGCGGATAGTGAACTTCTTTGCGCCGCCGGGAAAATCGATCATGTCCGCGTTTGGGTCAAAGCTCAGCTCTCTGCCGTCGTCGGATATGTGGATCATGGCCGCCCGTGCCGCCGGCTTCTGTGTGCGAAGCATATTTACGAGCCCCCCATCAGGAGTCACAACAACGTTTCCCTCCAGCCATTTGAACATATTGGCCCGTTTATCTACCATCAGCTTGTTGCTCATCCGCCAGTTCTTCGCATTGAGCAGGTCGGCCTCGACAGGCGCCGACATGACAAACGCCTCCCAGCGATAGTGTCCTCCATCGACCTCGAAGGCCCGCCAGATTCTGCCCTTGTGAACCACCACCGGAACCGGCGCACAATGGAACCTGCCCTCTGCCGGAAGGCCGGTCTTCTCATCCTTCGGATTTGTCCACGTTTTTCCGCCGTCGCTCGAGCGCCGGATGACAATGTCACCATGCTTTCTGCTGGTGCCGATAATGTATAGTGCATCCTTGTGAACGAAAACCGTCGACCACCACTGGCCATCCAACTCCGTCAATCGCCGCCAGCTCCTGCCAGAATCAACGGACTCAAAAATATACGTCCACTTGCCCTGACTGCCTATGGGCCCATCGCCGAATACATCATGCGACGCCACATAGCGCCCATTGGGCAGAATCGCAATACTCGGCGAACCCACATAATCCTTCGTCTGCGACGGGAGATAGTCGATAACCACCCCCGGCGGCTGTGCGGCTACAGTCGGTCTTGTTGGAGACTGAGCCGAAGAGCCCGTCATAGCGGTCAGTAGGGCAAGTGCCGCCGTCAGAAAAACGCTCCTGCGAACCATGGCAGCTCCTTTCTTCATACGAGAAGTCAATATGCTCAATGAAACCTCACCAGAGAATAACATGCTGGGCAGCGGTTACCATAACAACAACGATGCTCATCAGTACGACAGACGGGGCCGATCTTGTGCCCTCTTTTCGAGGCCGAACCATCATGCAAGCGGCGGTGCGCCGCCGGGTCGCGCATTGCTGAAAAGGATACACGCTTGCATTGAAGGCGTCAAGGCTTGTGTGGTTGCCGGGCATCGGGTGGAATGCGACAAGCCGCCTCGCGCGTTCTTGCGGCAGACGAAAGCACTTTATTGCCGGTTTCTCTTGATTTTCTCACGCCCTGAGCTTACTTTGTTAGCCTATGCCGGGACGGCGCCGGTGGCGAACAGCATCGTTTGGGATTAGTAATGTTAACACCGCATTTGACAGGAGAAAAAGATGAGACACGCTGACTTCAAGAAAATCTCAAGAGTGAGCAGGACCGCCGAAAGAATCCTTGTTTTTGCATTGATTGCGTTCTTGCTGACGGGGGCTCTGGTATCGCCGGCGCAAGAGTCGCAAAGCGCGGCGCATGCGAACAAGCTGGTGGTCAACGCCGGCCAAGGCACCGAGACAATCAACAGAAACATTTACGGGCACTTCGCTGAACACCTGGGCCGGTGCATTTACGACGGCTTCTGGGTCGGCGAGGATTCTCCGATTCCCAACACGCGGGGTATCCGCAATGACGTGGTGGCCGCCCTGCGGGCAATCAAGATACCGGTTCTGCGGTGGCCGGGCGGCTGCTTCGCGGATACGTATCACTGGAAAGACGGCGTAGGCCCGCGCCGGAAACGTCCGCCCATAGTCAACGTTTACTGGGGCGGCGTGACGGAAAAAAATGAGTTCGGCACGCACGAGTTTCTTGATTTGTGCGACCAGCTCGGCTGTGAGCCTTATATCTGCGGCAACGTGGGCAGCGGGACGGTGCGGGAACTGCAGGAGTGGGTCGAATACACGACGCTTGACGGCGAGGGGCCGATGTCGAATCTTCGCCGGCAAAACGGCAGAGACAAGCCCTGGAAGGTCAAATACTGGGGCGTCGGCAACGAGAACTGGGGCTGCGGCGGGCGGATGCGCCCGGAGTTCTACGCCGACCAGTATCGGCGATTCTCCACCTATGTCCGTGGATACGGTGACAACCAGGTGTTCCGAATCGCCTGCGGCGCCAACAGCCGCAACTTCGAATGGACGCGCGTGCTGATGCTCGAGGCGGGAAAATCGATGCAGGGGCTGGCCTTCCATTATTACTGCGGCTCCGGCAAGGGAAAGAAGCCGGCGGCCGAGTTCGATGAAGCGGATTGGTTCGCGCAACTGCAAAGGGCGCTGCGGATGGAGGAGCTTGTGGTCACGCACTCTCAAATCATGGAAGAGTATGACCCGCAAAAAAAGGTCGATGTGATTTGCGATGAGTGGGGGACATGGCACAAGACCGAGCCGGGGACCAATCCGCGGTTTTTGTATCAGCAGAACACGCTTCACGATGCGATGGTGGCGGGCGTCACGCTGAATATCTTCAACAATCATTGTGACCGCGTGAAGATGGCCAACATCGCGCAGACGGTGAACGTGCTGCAGGCGATGATTCTGACAGAAGGGCCGAAGATGATTCTGACGCCGACGTACCACGTCTATGAGATGTACAAGGTCCATCACGATGCGACCATGCTGCCGATCGAGCTAAAGTGCGGCGATTACGTGTTCGGCGAGGAGAAGATTCCGTCGCTGAATGCCTCGGCGTCGAAGGACAGCACCGGAAAGATTCATATATCGCTGTGCAACATGGACCCGAAGCTAGAGGCCATGGTTTCGTGCGAGCTGAAAGGTGCGAAGGTAAGTAAGGTGAGCGGGCGGGTGCTGACCAGCGAGGATATTAACGCCCACAACACTTTTGATAATCCGCAGGCCATAAAGCCCGCTGATTTCGACGGCGCAAAGCTGAAAGACGACGAGTTGACGGTGACGCTGCCCGCAAAATCAGTGGTGGTGCTGACAGTTGAGTAACTATCCGTTTGAGTACTCGTCGTCGATGGCATGCGTTTTCGCCGCTTGCCTGGTGGTCATTCGAAGGCAATCTCCACCGTATCCAGCACCGGGGTGTGTACGCCATTGTAAGTGTCGAGGAGGGCGCGGTACTGCATCCATGAGCCCTTCGGCAGCGTCTTGAGCGAGCTCTTGCGCTCGGTAAAGTAGCTGCCTTCACCGTTGGCGCCGAGCCACGGCGCCTTTTTCAAGTCGGCATTGCTCTTTGCCACGCGAATTTGGAACCTGACTTTGCTCCTGTGCGGCTCCTCAGCCACCCAGCTAATCCAAATCGGGTTCTTCGACCCGTAATTGTACGGCGAAGAAACATAATCGAACAGGTAGCCGCGGTCGTAAACATTTCCTATCTCGTCGGTGCTCTTGCGAAAGTGCACGCCGCGACCGGGGATTCTCAGCTTATTCTCCGCCTTGAATCCCGCCGGACCGCCCCAGAAGAGGAACGAGTCGGTGACGTGCTTGTTGGGTTTGCCCGGCACGTTGAAGTCGCCGTCCCTGCGGTGGGAATACCACATGATGTCCTTGTAGCCGTCGAAGTTGAAATCATTCACCAGCGTGCCGTCGCCGCCTGTGGTCGGAAAAGTTATTTTGTGCTGCATACTGTAGCCATCCGGACCGCCCAGCAGCACGTGCGAAGTACCGTCTCGACCTAATGGTTTTGGATGCCAGTAATTCGAGCATAGCAGGTCCAGCCAGCCGTCCTCATCCACATCGGCCACCGACATCGTCTTGGCCCACACGCCTTCCACCCTCACCATTTTGTCAGTGCCGTAGCTCGTCTCGGCATCGCCGTAGTAGATGAAAAAGTGGTTGTCGTCCTTTCCCCCGCGGGTGAAAATAATGTCGAGGAATCCGTCCCTGTTCAGGTCCGCGATATTGAGCTGGCCCGTTCTTGTGGTTCCTTCGACCTGCCTGTGGCGCCATTTGTTCGTGTTGCGGGTACCGTTGCTGAAGAATATATGCCCCAGCTTGTCGTCGCCCTCGCCTTCGTTGCCGAAGACAATATCGAGGTTGCCGTCGCCGTCGAGGTCCGCCATGGCCGGCAGCCGACACCAGGTCGCCGGCAGATCGCTGCGCTCGGTAATCACAAAACCCTGCGGCCCGCCCCAATAGACGAACGACCCAGGATAAATCTCATCGCTCGTGTCACCCGAGCCCGATGTGTACTCGGTATAACGCGCCTCCACGAATTTGCCGTCCAGCGGATAGTTCTTCTCATTTCCCACGACAATATCGATGTACCCGTCCTTGTCGATATCGGCGAACAGCAGCCCCCCGTGCACCTTGAAGGTCGGCATCCCCGTCCGGCGGTTGAAGTCGAAGTTGTTGTTCTCGTTCCAGTAGATGAACAGGTCCATGTAGCCCCACTTGGTGGCGTGTCCCTCGCCGTGATTCGAGAAGATAATATCCACCTGGCCGTCATCATCAATATCGGCCATCCCCGACCACAGTGTCTCCAACCCGGGCAGTTCCAGCCGATGCGCCGGGCTGTACCGGCCCTGCGAGTTGCCCCAGTACACATAATTCGGGTGATACTCATTTTCCGTCGTGGTTATTGTGGAGACAATGAAAATATCGAGGTGTCCGTCGCCGTTGAAATCGGCGATGGCACTGCCTTTTGCACCGTGCTCGAAAAGGGGCGTGCGGCGCGACAAATCGAATCCCGTCGGCGTGTTCCAGTAAACGAACGAAGGCAGCTCGTATGTATTGTGCTCCTGATAATTGGTAACCAGCAAATCCACCCGGCCGTCCTTGTTGAGGTCCGCCGCCGCCGCAGACCACGCGCCGATGGTTCGGAACTTCTGAAGCTTGTCTTTCGAAAAACCGTCTTTCGACCCGAAGTAAAGAAAAGAGTCCGTGATTCGATAGCCGTTCAGGTCGTGATTGGTGAAAAAGACGTCCGCAATACCATCGCCGTTGAAGTCCGCCACGACGCTGTCCACGGCCTTGTGCGTCTCGAAGGCAATCCTTTTGTCCGGACTGAACGAACCCTTGCTGTTGAGGTAGGCCCAGGATTCGTCTCCGTCATTGTTGGCGAAAATCAGGTCCGTCTTGCCGTCGTTGTCAACGTCGGCCATCTCGACTGAGAAGGCTTTGGCCGTGGGAAGCTCCAGCATGTTGTCTTTCGAGATACCCTTCTTGCCGCCCCAGAGAACAAAGGACGCCTTATCTGGCCCGCAAAAAACCAGTTCAGGCCATTTGTCGCCGTTCAAATCGCCGACGGCTACATCCGCAGTGTTTGCAAGATCAAGGTCGGTGTACTTCTCACCATCGAACTGGCCGCCTTCAAGCCCCCAGAATATACGCGCCTTTTGTTTCCTCGCATACACAATGTCCTGATTACCATCGCGGTTCAGATCCGCGACCGCAGCCTTGGTAGACCCCTCGATGGGAAGAATCACTCTTCTCTTGAAGGGATATACGGCCCATTCACCCGGTTTCGCCTTATAGTCCGAATCTTTCAGCCCGCCGTAGTAAACGAAGCTGTCCATGTCACTTGACGTGCCGTTTCCTGTGTTCGCCATCACCAGATCGACCGCTCCGTCGCCGTCCAAATCCGCCGGCGTCGCCCAGTCCGGCCCCCAGGCTGGAACATAAGAGTGGTTGCGAATGCTGAAGTCTTTGCCGTTGCCCCAGTAAATCGACATATCGACCTGTACGTCCTCCGAGTGGGCGTTCGCAAAGAGCAGGTCGATATACCCGTCGCCGTTGGCGTCCCAGCGATAAATGGTTTGAATCCGGCCTTTGGCAGAGACGTACGTGTTGACCCCGCCGTCGCCGAACGTTCCGTCCCTGAAATCTTCGAACGTGGTTTCACGCCACGTTTCGACGGCCGAAGCGGATGCAGCCCACATACAGGTTATCACCACTAATGAAATTGCTGACAAGATTCTCATGTTCTATAACTCCTCAAGTGTGATTATGTTTTTGAACGGGCTCAATCGACCCCCTCAGTTCCATTTCTCTTCCAAATACCAAATTTGGGCTGAAAATGCAAGTGTGTGAGGCGTCTCTTCATATATATGTGTACTGGAACCAGCAAAATCCTCACAATGGGCCTTCAACTACGACTTTCGGGGAGCTGTGTTCGCACAAGTTCATACCTTTATCCAGAGTCTTGCCCTTAGACTAAGAGCCTATCCTATTGGCCTGTATGGAGTTGTCATGTTGAGCAAAGCGAAACATCTGGCCGGCGAATGGGCAAAGCCCGTCTGTGGGCTTGAGATTCTTCGCTGCGCTCAGAATGACAGCGTCGCTTTCTGGTTTGCGCGCGTTATTCGGACAGGCTCTAAACATCCATTTCCTCGCCGTCCGGATCGCCGTACCAGAAAGTAGTAAATCGCCAGATATCGCCTTCGGCGCCGCCGACGATGTCCACTCTCCAGTAATAGCTCTGCCCCCAGTCGAGCGGCCCCGGGTCAAACACGGTCGCGCTCTGCTCGCTCGCCAATGGCGGCGGCGACTTCCTGCCGAAATGTACCGTGTAGTACACGCCCGGCTCACCTGCCCATCTCAGCTTGGTATCCGGGCTCACGGCTCTCGCGCCGTCAGGCGGGTCCGGATTCGAAGCCTTGACGGGTGCGATTTTAGACCGCATCCTGGGGGGTAGCGAGCTACATCCCAGGAACAACAAACACCCTGCAACTGTCGCAATTGCCACCTTAATCATCTCTTTTGCGGTTGCGAGTCAACGGCGTATCCAGTTCTTATTTGAATTTGGCCGGGTTCCATATTGTAGCCGCTATATGCTGCTGCCGATTTTGTTCGGTCGTGTAGTAGTACGCGGTCACGAGCCTGCCATCCGGCCTTTGGACCGTTCCCGTATATCCGATGTCCCAGGTTCGGCCGTCGTCCCGCAGGTGAATTACGTCGCCCCAGCTTTTTCCATTGTCGCTGCTGATTACCGCCCGCACGCCCTGCGGTTCCGACCGATAGCAGTACGTCAGGCATAATCTACCGTCTGCAAGCCGGACCATGCTCGGCGGGTTGCCGCCTTTGCTGCCGGTTTCTGCCGCCTTGCTGAGAAATTGCCACGTCTGCCCGTCGTCTTGGGACCCGAAAATCTCGATCCAGCCCTTGTTGATGTCACCCCGCTCGTACCGGCGGATAGCGGAAACGAGCCCCTGCGGCGAGACGCGAACCGTTGAGGGCATGATGGAATATCCCTGCGGCTCCGGTGCAATCCACGAAACAAACTCGATTGTCTTTCCGCCGTCGCGGGTACGCGCACAGAACGGCCGTCCTTCGTCCCCGTCTCTCTTCGTGCTGGTCAGGAAAAACAGACAATCGTTCTTGCTGTTTACGATATAGTCTGTTCGCGCCATGATCTTGCTTTGTCCGAAGTCCCCCAGCGGGTAAGGACCCTGCCAGGTCTTGCCGCGGTCGTAGGAGACGTAGAACCTCGAACCTCTGCACGTCATGGCAAAATCAGGGTGGGCAAAGTCTATATCGGGATGCTCCAACACCTTTGTCACGCCCGGCGTTCGGGCCTGAAAAATCTCAGGGCGTTCGGTTGTCCAGGACCGGCCGCCGTCGAGACTTCGTGCCAGAAGCCTCTCAGCAGGCTTGTCCCGGTCGATAGAGTGACGGCTCTCGCTTTCCTTGTAGTATGCCAGGTGAAAGCCAACCAGGATTTCATCGCCCCAGCTCCATATTCCGTTATTTGCGGGCCAGCCGCAAAAATGCCCCCCTTCTTTGTAAACGATTACATGCTCGATGGGTACATCGGCCGAATATCCGGGTGTACCGGCCAGTAAAAAATACCCGCAAAGCAACAGCAGTATCGTTTGCACCGATGCGATTTCAGGTTTCTTTTTTTCACACATGTTTGCAGTCCTTTCGCCCTGATGAACATAATCAAATCACACTTGGCCCGTGATGCAGAAGTCACAGGACCCGATTTTCGGCCGTAACAGAGCTATTCAACTTGCTTTATCAGTTCTCTACCGCTTTCATCCACCACTATTCAACTTGGATAAGTTCGAAGGCGTTGAGAATACCGCGCGCGCCTTCCCGGTCGGGGCGGGCACAATCGGGATAGAGCGGCTCGCTCCTGTCGGCCTGATAGATCACCAGCACATCGGAACCGTCCGTTGAGAACTTGATCACCGAAGGCACCAGCTCCGAATCCTTATAAACATGCTGCGGGGCAACATTGTAAGCATTCTGAATTGACTTCACTCCCTTGCCGGTCCCTTCCGGCAGCCTCGCTTTGTAATTCTGTTTGCCTGGTAAGGGAACGCCGTTGGCATCCAGGGAGACAAGTTGCTTAGGCAGCGGATTAGCCGTAACAGAAGGCATAGGAGGCATGCCGCATACACAGTCAAGACAGTTGCGGGTCTTTTGCGTACAAGGCTCCCAGAAATTGTGATAACTGTAAAGCTCATAAACACCCGCAGGCAAACCCCGGATCACGAGCAATAAGTCACCTGCATAAGGCCCTACCCAGTCAACGCCGTATGCCCAGCTATTCGCGATGGGGTCCCCCTGGGCCGTTCCCTTGGGACATCCTCCACCGCTGAGGTTGTCCCGGCAGACGCCCTTGGCGCCGATACCAAGCTGGCCCTCGTTTCCGGTCGTCATCCACAAAGTCACGCCGGTGCCGTTTATGCCGCCCTCGTCAAGCGAGCCGTCGGCCTTTAACGGGAAAACCTGATAGTCGTGCATATACATATCCGTCCACGCGTCCGCCGCCCATATCGTCCATCCCGGTTTTGCAAGGCCCGGATAAAGTCCCTTCTTGTCGCACGTCTTTACAGCAAGGTCAACCTGTAGCACCAGCTTGCCGCCTTTTGTCCTAAACCGCCACACGTCACCCTTGGCAGTCCCTTCGGCACACTTCTCGTCAACACGCCAGTAGTAGTATGTACCCTCTTTCAACGGGCCCGGGTCATAGCTTTCCCTGCCAAGAGCAAACGTCCCTTTATACACCTTCGACGCCGGCGTCGCATCTCGCACCTGGTTCTCATCGGTCCCGAAATACAGTTCGTGCGATTCGGCAAGCGCCCCCTTGCTCCAGCTCAGTTTCGCATCGGTCTCGGCATTCTTGAGCATCACATCCGGACTGGGATTATTCGCCTTGCCGTCAATAACCGTAAACTGCCATACATCTCCTTTCCATGTCTTGCCCTCACTGATTTCATCGATCCGCCAGTAGTAAGTCCGCCCGAATTCGAGCTTGTTCGGCTTAAAGGATTGATCTGTCTGCTTACCCTGGAAACACCAGGACGAAGGGCCGCCCGCGTTCGCGACCGACTCGTAATCAGCGCCGAAATACACTTCGTGCGATGTTGCGTCTCTGCCCGCCATCCATTTAAGTATCTGCGAAGGCAGAACATCGGTGGCCCCGTCGGCCGGGTCGGGAAGGGCTGCAATGTGAGGATCCTTGCCTTTCCACGCGTAAAGCTCCCAGATCTCTTGCGCCGACAGCGGTCTGTCGTACATTTGAATATCATCAACCACGGCGTTCATAGGTCGGTCCATATTCGGCGGGCGGTTACCTATGACCAGTGGCTCACCCACGCTCGCATAGGGAAGAATCATTCCTACGGTCCCCTTATTAACGACTTTGCCGTCGATATACAGCAACATCTCCGTCCCGTTATAAACCGCCGCCACATGATACCACTTGCCGACGGCCAGCTCCTCGGCGGAGTTGATACCGTGCCCTGAACGCTCCATATCAAGAATACTGAAGTCTATCCTGTTACCACCGCCCACGATATTGATGGTCTCATGGTTGTCGTTACCCTTCTCGAAAATACGGGCATACGCAAGCTGCTGCTCCTGGAAGTTGATCCACATCGCCACCGAAAACTGTGGCGGGCGAAGCAGCGGACTATCGGCAATCTTTACCCCGCCGCCCGTAACATTCAGCGCACCCGATCCGACATAACCATCCACCCAGGAAGTGACGCCGAATATCTCGCCGTCATTTCCCTTGCCGCTCGAGTCAGCCGCCTTCGTGCCGCTGCCCTCATCGAATTTCCACCAGCCCACCAGACCTTCGGCAGTTGCGTATGAACAGACCGCAAAATGGATTACAACTGCCGCCAAGAACGTCTTGAAGATTTTTCCCGGGCTCATTGTCTTTCCTTTCCTGTCTCTAATATCAACTTCAGTTAATTAGAGCCCATTGCCAATGAATGTCATTCCCGCGAAAGCGGGAATCCAGAAACCTAATGGTTTAGTCGGGCTATCGAAACATCGGCTCTCTCTAACTAAAATCATTATAACCTTAAACATCTTGCAGCTTTTCTGACCATACTTTCAGCGCAAGCCGGCAATCATGCCGGATCTTCGTCTGCCGAACCAAAACAATAATCCCACTTAGTTGCCGCCCCTGCTGGTCACAGTCTGAAAATTATCGATATCATATATGGCCTCCGCAACCGCCTCATCAGCGCCGGACAGGTCAGGCTCGTTCTCGCGATAATCGTTGGCGCCGAATCCGTACCTGCTGAAGTCTTTCATCCGCCACGTTCCCGTGCGGAAAACAATACGTTCCACAGTCGGCACTGTGAACTTCGACTTGTATGGATTTCCGGTATTGTCGAGCTTCTCGGCAAAGCCTGCGCCGGAGACAACATCCTTGCCGTCGACTTTCAGATCGTATTTGCCGGCCGACGTGTCAACGTCGATTTCAATCTTGAGCCATTTACCGGCGGTCAGCGAAGCGACTTCATTCATACTCTCACCTTTGTTCGCCGTCACCTTGCCGTTTTTGCCATCGATGATGATACGCACCGGCCGCTGGCCCTTGTAGTTCTGTATCTCTATCTCGAGGTTGTCACGTCCGAACTGCTGCGGCCGCAGGTCAAAGGATACCTGTGCCTTCCTGGTCTCGGGGAATACCCTGACTGCGTTGGCGTAGTCATACGGGTCCTTATCCTGCAGGCGCAGAACGCTATTGCCGTTATCCTTGACCACTTCCACCGGATTCCATACGCCGCTGTAAATATTCCAGCTGGTGACAATGCCGCCCGGTTTCATGTTTTCGAAGTTATCGCTGACATCGTTATCGACCGTCCCTTTGATCGGTACGGGTACGCGCGTCACGAAAATATCTTCTTTGTTCGATGAGTAAGTCAGCCACATAGCGCCATCGGCCGGTGTGCCGTTGCCCGGAACGATGCCCCGGACGTACTGCGCGCCGCCGCCGTCCTTATTTCCCCCGCCGAACCGCATCAATGGCGTCTCGCCGTGCACGTTTAGAAAATACGTATCGAAGCTCATACCGTCGCTGCCGCTCGTAACCGACAGCGGGTGACGCCACGTCGTATTCTTAACGGGGTTATACACCAGCGCGTATCTGCCGTCGCTTAGCTTCTGACCCCATATCTTGGCGCCGCCGTAGTAGATATCCTTGCCCTCACCCTGCTCACTTATCTGCCCGGGCTCCCACTTGTTAGCAACAACCATCTTCTTCCATTTCCACATGCCCACAATCCTGTTGTCGGGCAGATAGTACCAGTCGAACGCCTTGGCATAACGGACGTTGCCGCCGGCGAAGGAGAAGAAACCGCCCTCATTGTCACGGTCTTCCTCGTACCACTGCTGCACCATAAGCTTGTCTGCCAGAAGGGCATCAATCGCCTTTACAAAACCTTTGTCCGGGGCCTCTTTGTAGTACTGGTAATGGGGAGAATTCTCGGGGCCGTAACCCTGATACTTGTTGTATCTGACCCAGTAGATGGGGCCGTAATTACCCGGACCCTTCACTTCCCTGACTGCTCTGCCAATACCTTTGCCGTCGTTCGGCGCACCGAGCATTCCATAGAACGCGCACGCTATCAACCTTCCGTTCGGCGCCAAATACCACCCCATGCGCTGGTGCGAGATGCTGTACTGCTCCTCATTGTCCTTCTTCCTGTTACGAAACTTCTGCGCCGGAAAGAGCGTTTGAGGCGTGCGCCAGTTCCTGCCGTCCTCCGACCATGTAATTAGAGCATAGCAGGGCGGCTGGTGTTCGTGTACCGGACCGCTTTGATAGAGTACCCATAACTTATTCTGCCAATAACACAGCATCGGCTGGTGATTGTAAGTAAACCCCGTATTTGCAAAACCCGAGCCGGGGAAATTCGGCACCTCTTCCGTGACGAGTTCCGGGTGCGTCCTATTGCAGCGGATAACCTCGAAATTATGGACGCCCACCGCCGGTCTGAACTGACCATCAAGATAGTCCGTATTGGCGTAGGGCGGATTACCCCCCGTAAAAGCAGGCAGCTCCGCATCGAAACCCGTCGGACCGCTGTCGCCATCCTCCGACGGCCTCGTATTGTAGTCGAACAGCTTCGCATCCTTGGGAAGCCTGCTCGCATCATAGCTAATTGCCGTCGTCGGCACGATTACCTTTGGCTGCCCGGCCCACTGCCAGTAAAGATGCATCTTTGCCTGCCCGTGAAGAGATATGTAGAGAATCTCAACCGGATATTTCCTCCCCTTTTCCATCATGAATTCACCCTCCCGCGAGCCGCTCTCATCGAGACCGTCGATTACCACCTGGCCGTCGATATTTAGCTGAAACGAGTCCTTGACATCCACGAAGAACTTGACCTGGCCGGCCGTCGGTCCTTCGATAAAGCCCTGCCATTTCGCCGACCAGTCGGTGCCCCGGCTCTTGGCCCATTCCCGGTCAACGTCAGGCAGAATATCCACCCTTTTATCCGCACCTGAAAAGTCCCGATTATTGAAATAAGTCCCCACAAGACCCGGCTTGAAATCCGCTCCATACGCACCGGAACTGACCAACAAACCTCCAACCATCAATAATGCTGCCATCAAAATTTTCTTCAACATTGCTCTACTCCTTAAAAGATGAAAAAGTAATACGATTCAAATCATTTAACCTTTGACGGCTCCCATATCGTCGCCGCCAGGTACTGATTGCGATGCTCGGGCGTCGCCCAATAATACACGGTAATGACCTTCCCATCGGACCTCTGGAGCGAACGCGAATACCCGAAGTCCCAGTTGCGAGCGCCCGTCCGAAGAATAACAGGCTCACTCCACGTCCTGCCGTTGTCACTGCTTAATTTCGCACACATCACACAGGGCTTGCCCCTAAAGCCGTATGTCACTGCTAATCTCCCGTCCTTAACCTTTACAATACTCGGCGGATTGCCGTTGAAATCGCTGTTGGGGACATCCGTATCGCAGACTTTGCTCAGGAAGCTCCATGTCCTGCCGGCGTCTTTCGATTCATAGACATCAATCCAGTTGAGCCGTTTGACCCGCCCGCTGCTCTTGTCAATCTTCCTGCGAAGCGCAGCAATCAAATGTCCTTCCGAAACCTTGACCGCCGAGTAAACCGCCCACCGTTCGTACTTAGGGGCCTTATCCAGCGGCGGCGATATCCAGCCCAGAAACTCGAACGTCCTGCCCCCGTCCGTAGTCCGCGTACAATAGAAACGGTCCTCCGCACCATCCGGCTCCATCCCAAAGAAGAAGTAACCGTCATGCCTGCCATTGACAATGTAGCACGTGTGAGATTCCATATCATCATCGGCCCCGGCGAGTCCCGTTATTCTCGCCCTGTACGGCCCGAACCAGTTCCTGCCGCGATCATAAGTATAGTAAAACCTCTCGCCCTGACACTTGAATCCGAAACCGGGATTGTCAAAATCCATCGCTTCCTCAAGGTCCCGTATGCCGTCATCGCCGCCCATGATGTCATATTTCTTATGAGTCCAGGTCAAACCTCCGTCGCTGCTTCGCGCGACAATATCCTCGTTCTCCCTCTTTCGGTCTCTGGCGTGGCCGTCCTGCCAGTCAGGCTTGTCCTTGAACCAGCCGCACTCGAAAGCCACCGCCATCTCATCGCCCCATATCCACAACCCGCCGTTGGCCGGCCAGCCCGCGTAGCGCCCGGGCGCATCATAAACCACCACGTGCTCGACCACGCACTCGTGCTCGGGGCCGGCAGGGGGCCTCTCAACATCGCCAAATTCGGCACTATCGCCCGGCATACCTTCCTTAGAAGTATCCCCCACCTCCGCCGGATCATAACTGAGAGCCTCCGCAGGCACTATTTGATTCGCTTCGCCCGGTTTGAGCTTATCAGCCCGGACGCCGGCAGATACCGCACAACCCATAATAATTACAGGCAACATCAAAGCCATCCTCTTGAACATCACCTCACTCCTCCATAATTGTAAAAAAAATTACTTCACTTTGCTTGGGTCCCAGAAAGTCGCCGCGATGAACTGGTCTCGGTTGTCGGGCGTGGCAAAGTAATAAACGGTGACGACCCGCCCGTCCGGTCGTTGTAGCGAAAGCGGGTACCCGAAATCCCAGTTTCGAGCACCACTGCGGAGTATAACCGGTTTGCTCCAGGTCTTGCCCTTGTCGCTGCTGAATTGAGCGCACATCACAAAAGGCTTGCCGCGAAAGCCGTACGTCACGCAGAGCCTGCCGTCCGCCAGCTTCAAAATGTTCGGCGGGTTGCCGTTGAAATCACTGTTGACAACATCCGTGTCCGCCACCTTGCTCAGGAATCTCCAGCTTCTGCCGTTGTCGAGAGACTCGTACACATCAATCCAGTTAAGACGTTTGATCGTTGCTTCTCGATTGTTATATTTTCTTTGAAGTGCGCCAAGGAGGTGATTGTCTGCGAGTCTCGCGCTCGAGAATATGAACCACCGCTCGTATTTCGGAACCTTCGCAGGTTCGGGCGATATCCAGCCGACAAAATCAAACGACTTGCCGCCGTCGCTTGTCCGCGCACAAAATGCCAGGTCATTTCTGTTGCCGTGATCTACATTGAAGCACGCCAGGCAATCGGTCTTGCCGTTGACAAGGTAAACCGTGCGGGAATCCATTTTCTCGTCCCCCCCGGGAAGCGACGACACATTCAGCTTGAAAGGGCCGTTCCAGGTCTTGGTCCGGTCGTAGGAATAGTAGAACCGTTTTCCCTGGCACTTGAGCGCGAAGTCCGGATGCGTAAAATCGACGCCCCCAGGGCAAGGCAGGAGATTATCACTGTGGCTGAGAATATCATATTTCTTATGTGTCCAGGTCAGGCCCCCGTCAGTGCTGTGGGCTACGAAGTCTTCGTTCGGCCTGCTTTTGTCCCTCGCGTGCCCGTCCATTTCATCGGGTTTGTCCTCGAACCAACCACATTCGAAAGCCACCGCCATCTCATCACCCCACATCCAGAAGCCCCCATTGGACGGCCAGCCCGCATATCGTCCGGGCTCGTCGTAGACTACTACATGCTTGATCACGCACTCATGTTCCTGGTCCGGAGGAGCTTCGATCTCGGGCAATACGACATTCCCGCCCGGCCAGCCCGTCTGCGAAGTGTCGACCGATTCCAACAGGTCATGGCTCAACGCCTCTTGGGGCACGATAGTCTGCGGATGGCCCTCCCATTGCCAATATAGATGAAGCTCGGCCTTGCCCCGGAGCGAGATAAATTCGAGAATTACCGGGACCCTTTTTCCCTTTTCCATAACCGCCTTGCCGGAACGAGTGCTGTCTTTGGCGAAACCGTCGATTACAATGCTGTCGCCGATCTTCAGCCGCAGCCCGTCGGTGACTACCGCATTGAACGTAACCTCTCCGCTGAGAGGTCCCTCGATGAAACCTGCCCAGCGTGCCGACCACGCGTAGCCGTGGTCCCTGCCCCACTCGTGGTCAACGTTGCGCAGATAAAAGGTTTCGTCAGCAGGGCTTGTAAAATCACACCCTTCAAAAAGAGTCCCAGCCAGACCAGGCACGTTAAACCCCGATTGCGCGCCCGCAAATGCCGCAAGCCACATGGTCAAAACGGCCCCCGTCAAAACGATAATGCGATTCATGACTGTCTCCTTTCCTGAATTGAATGGACGCTACTTTACTTCCTTTGGATCCCAAATTGTCGCCGCAATATGCTGGGCAGGGACCTGCGGTGTGTTGAAGTAGTAAATGGTAACGACATTCCCGTCAGGCCTTTGCACCATGCGCGGATAACCAAGGTCCCACGTCCCGCCGTCGGTACGAAGGGCAATCTCATCACTCCACGTCTTGCCGTTATCACTGCTCAGCTTAATCCGGATACCGTACGGGAAAGCCCTGTACCCGTAGGCAACACAGAGTCTACCGTCTTTGAGTCTTACCATGGCCGGCGGATTGCCGTTGCGGTCACCGAGATCGGTATCGGCCACCTTGCCGAGACTCACCCACGTCTTGCCGTCATCCTTCGATTCCGCCGCTTCGATCCAGTTTTTCGTAACCGACGGACGACCTTCGAATTTCTGCTCATGCTTGCGCCGCATCACAGAGACCAGATGCTTGTCGCCGACGTAAACAGTTGACGGCATAACAGAACGCACCTCAACATCATGCGTCATCCACCCCTGGAACTCGAAGCTCTTGCCGCCATCGGTGGTTCGTGCGCAAAACGCCCTGTCCTGATAGTTCGATTCGACCACTCCAGTCTCAGCCGACATGAACACCAGGCATTCCTTTGGTCCCTTTACAATATAATCAGTCCGCGAGGTAAGCCTTCCCACGTTCTTGCCTGTTATGGCCACTCGGTAAGGTCCCTCCCAATTCCTGCCCCGATCGTAAGATACGAAGAACCTGCTCCCGCCAACTCTCATAGCAAAATCGGGATGCGCAAAATCCACTCCCGGACAATCCTTTACGTGCTCATCCTCGTCAACGTCGTCATCAACAAAATTATCCGGGTCTTCGAGCTTCCAGGTCTCACCTCCGTCAAGACTTCGCGACAACACATTCAACTGAGGCTTGTCCCTGCGAATGGCGTGGCCTCCGCCCGGCTGCGGATCATGGTAGCCCTGTTCGAGGCCTACGACTATCTCATTGCCCCATATCCATACGCCGTTATTTGCAGGCCAGCCCCCGAATCTGCCTGGCTCACTGTATGCTAAGTAATTTTCAACCGGGATTGTCTTCAGAGTGCCAAAATCAAACGCAGCCGGGTCAGGCTGCTCGATATAATTCCAGTGCTCGGCCTGTTCGGCAGTGAAGCCAAGAGTCTCCGATGGAACCAGTACCTTTTCCTTCCCCGACCAGCTCCACATCACTCTGAAATGGCCCGTCCCGCCGGTATGCTGCAGATACTTGACGTTGACAGAGTACTTTCTGCCCTTTTCCATTTCAACTGACCCGCTGTTTTGTCCCTTATTGTCTTGGATGTGGATGATTTTCTTCTGCGCTATCTCAACGATAAATTCCTTATTGGATTCACCATAGAAAGTGATCTCGCCCGTCACCGGCGCGGTAATAAAGCCCACCCATTGACCGGACCAGTCGTTTCCTTGCCCGTGATTAGCGCCCCATGTTTCTTCAAGACTCGATATTTTCATGCCGTCGCCGACTCTTGTAAGATCGTCGCCCTCATACCACGCCCCGACGAGCCCCTGCCTGTATCCGCTGTTCCGAGCACCCGCTGAGTCTTTTTTCAGCGCCGACGCACAAGGGCAAAACAACAGCATAGTCGTCAAACTAAGACTTAAGCAGGTGCTCATCTTTTCCATATTCATAAGAATCCTTCTCCTTAACTGGCTGTCTCTGTGAGGTCGAACAGCGCAGCAAAACACATTATAAGCCTGGGGAGGCTGTACGCTCCTCCCTTCAGGACCAAAGGTTCACACAAGGACAGTGTCCGGCTGCGGCGACACCGTGCCGTCGCAGCCGAACGGATGTCCTTACAGTCTGACCGGCAGAACAAAACAATTTAGCCGGTATATGCAAGTTCATAACCCTGGCGGTAATCGCCCTTGACGTACTTGTTGGCTTCGTCGTTGTTGATGAACCGGTGGTTGTTGCCGTCGTACTCCAGACGGGCGCCGCCCAGCCGCACGCCGATATTGCCGATATGGCACAGCACGGCGGAGGCAAACCCCTCGTCGATGGGGGCCAGCAGCTTCGACGGATCATTCGCCTTGATGCACTGGATGAAATTGCCGCGGATACCACCGCTGTTGCCTTTGCCTTCGATCTTCTTGCTGTCACCATCAACGATGACATGACAGCCCTTGCGGCCGATTTCCATCTTGCCCTTCGTGCCGTAGAAAATCACGCCGTTGTCATGGCCTTCCAGCTTGTAGTCGGTCCACAGCCGCATCTCGAAAATCAGGTGGCAGCCGTCGTACTCGAACACGATCGTTTGTGTATCTGGCGTCTCATGGTCGTCGTCATACCACAACTGGCCGCCGGAGACCAACGCCGCCTTCGGGTACATCTGGCCCACGCCCCAGCGCGCAACGTCAACCTGATGGATGCCGTCATTGCCCATGTCACCCGTGCCATAGTCCCAGAACCAGTGCCAATTGTAATGCCAGCGATTCTTCGTGAACCCGTGAACCGGCGCCGATCCGAGCCACAAGTCATAATTCACGCCCGGCGGCGGATCCGTCACCGGCGCCCGGCCGATCTTGTCTCGACGCTGGTGGTTGATCGCCTTGGCCATGTGCATCTCGCCGATGACGCCTTCCTCGCGCATCTGTCGGATGCCTTCGATGGCGTCATCGTTGCCGCGGTACTGCGTACCGTGCTGCACGCAAAGCCCGAATTCCTTCGCCGCCTTGACCAGCAGGCTGCCTTCCCAGATCTTGTGGCAGCACGGCTTTTCGACATAGACGTGCTTGCCAGCAACCAGCGCCGCCAGCGCGACCGGCGTGTGCCAGTGGTCGGGGGTCGCAATGCTCACCGCATCGATGCTCTTATCGTCCATGATGCGACGATAATCCTCGACCGGCTTGCTGTTGGTCTCCTTCGCCACCTTATCGCGATGTTCCGGGTCAACATCGCAGACCGCCACCAGCTCGGTCTCCTCCATCTTGGCCCAGCCCTTGGCATGGCCGCTGCCCTGGCCCCCGACGCCGATCACCGCGATCCGAACACGCTCGCTCGGCGCAGCAAGCCCTCTCCTGGCCCCGGCCAGAATCACGGATGGTACCGCAATGCCGGCAGCCGTCTTCTTGATAAAATCTCTTCGTGATAACTCGCTCATAACAGTCTCCTCACACTAAGTTAATAGAAACATATTTACACAATATGCGTGTGACAACAAACACGCTAATTCTTCGCTGAAACCGCCTCCCTGGCAACCCCGGCCGTCCATGAATCGGTCTTCTTGAAGTCCTCGCCCTCGAGTCCCCGCCACGTATCGAATCTCACTCGCCCGTCCTCGTAAACCGTTATGTCGACAAAAGTCTGCTCCTTGTCACCGTGGCTCATTCGCCCCGCGTTGCCGGCGTCAACTTCCCAGGTGAAACTCTCCCAGTCCCCCTCGACCTGGTATCTGGCGTAGGTATGCGTGTGTGCGCACAGACCGGCCACAACCTTTCTGTCGTTGAGCAATTTCAAAAAACGCTTCCACTGGGCAGGTGAGTTGTCCTTGCCTCCTCGGCCATTCGGGAACGCCGGCTCATGGTAAATCACAAAAACCACCTGCTTCGTGTTCTTGTTCAGGTCTTCGACGAGCCAGTCATACAGTAAGTCGCTGAACACCCCGTCCTTATCACGTTTGGTCCCGTCATAGTACATGTCGAGCTGGACAAAGTGCGCATTCTTGTAGTCCCACGAATACGTTGTCTCTTCACACCCCTTGGGGCCGGGATTGACTTTGCCCATCAAATGGTCACGGTAGTACTGCCTGAGCCAGGCAACATCAATGGCGCCGCCCTTAAGCTCATGATTGCCCAGTCCCGGATACCACACCACACTGTCACCGAATTCGCCTTTCAGGGCATCGTAAAAATCAAATGCCATTGTGCTCCGGTCCTCTTCGAAGTAATCGCCCGCCGTTATGTGGAAAGCAAACTTCCCGTCGGTTCTGGCTTTCATCTGTTTGAGCGTGTGTCGCCACTTCGACAGCCCCGCCCGCGGGTCGCCCGTCAGAGTGAACCTGAATGACGACGGTTCTTTCGCATAGCCGTTCGTCACCGAAAAGAATAGCGCCGCGAAACAACAAACCACGATAGTCTTGAGTCTTTTCATTTTTTGCTCCTTTGCAATTATATGTAGGGCCCCTGTAACTTTGAGTGGTCAATCCTGATCAGTCACGAATCTGACCCTCAGAAAACATTTTCTGGCCGCTCACTTTTCCAGAGCGGCCCCAAAATTGAAGATGTATATACACGTTTACACACCGGCCGTTTCATTACCTTTTCAGGACGCTATTGTCCCTGCGTCTTAACGTCATCAATCAGATATATACTCCCGGGCGACCTGTCATCCGTGCCATACAGGTCTTCGATAAAAATCGCCTTCGTTGCAGGCTCACGTTCGAGGATAAATTGTCGCACATCGCCCCGCCACGGCCCGGTGCGGAAAACAAGCCTCTCGACACTGTCAACCTTGTCGGTCCGCGCAAACTCGATGTTATCATGAATCTCTTTTCCGTCCACGTAAAGAGCGTACTCCTTCTTGCCGCAATCCAGCTCCATCTTTACCCGATACCATTTGCCGACCTTGATTGGCATCGCATCAGGGTCCACATTGCCCCTGTCCATCATAAGAAACTGATCGTCGAGCCGAAGGGACATCGGTCTGTAGCCTGATTTATCCTGAACCTCGACGTAAAGGAAACTGCTGCCGCCCTTGTCTATATATATCCTGAACTCTACAGTTACCTTCTTGCTTTCCGGAAAAGCTCTCTGAGCGATCGCGTAATCGTAGGGTTCTTCATCGCGAAGCTCCAGGCACTTGTTACCCCTCTTGGCGGGGTCATCCACGATCGATATCGGCGCCCACTGCGGCACATAAAGATTCCACATCGAAAGGTCCGACGCCTTCGCGACCCCCTCGAAATCCTGAGAGAAATGCGTATCGACCGTCCCGCGAATCGGCACCGGCGTCCGCGAAACCCATATATCCTCCTTGTTCACGCTGTACGTGTTCCACATCTGGTCCCCCGGCGGATTCCCGTTGCCTTCGACGATTCCGCGGAAATACTGCGTCCCGTAATTCTTGTGCATGCCGAAGAACCGCATCGGAGGACATTCACCGTTAAGGCAGAGCAGCCCGTCGAAGATATGTGCATCGTCGCTGGTCATTACCGTCATCGGAAAGCGGTTTGCTTCGGTAGCCGAATGATTATAGACCAGTGCGTAACGGCCGTCATCGGTCTTCTGCACCCATGTCTTGGCGCCGCATGTCATCAGTGACTTGTTCTCTCCAATTTTGGTCCAGGTCTTGCCGTCATCAGCACTGAGTGCCGACTTCTGGTTCTTCCATACTCCTACCACCACACCGTCGGGCCTGTGACACCAGCTGAACGCCTTTAATGCGTCATCGACGCCGGTGGCAAAGAAACCGTCATCGGCCATATCCTCCTCCTGCCACTGCTGGGTCATCAGCTTGTTTGCCAGAAGATCGTCGCACGCCTTGACGAAACCCTTGTCGGCGCTTTCTTTGTAGAACGGATAATTCGTGTTCTTCTCGTTCCAGCCGGCGTGACGATTGTACCTGATGAAGTAGATTGGTCCGAATGTCCCGTCCTCATGGACCTCGCGCACAACCCTGCCGAGACCCTGACCATTGTTAGGACCTCTGAACGGCGTTGGGCAGAAACTGTAAAACGCCAGCGACAGAAGCCTTCCGTCGGGCGCAACGTAGAACCCCATCCTCTGGTGCATCACGGAAAAAGTGCCCGCCGGAAGCTCCGCGTGCCCGATATCCGGATAGTCGCCGTTAATTTCCGGAAGGGCATATTTCGGAAACAATACCCTCGGATTCGACCAGTGCAGGCCGTCATCGGAAGTCATCAGCAGCGTCCGCCCCGGAGGCACGTGCTCGCCGGTGAGATTGCTCAGGTACTCAAGATAGAAACGACCCTTCCAATAGCATAAATAAGGCTGATGGTTGTAAGTCCAGCCCACCGTCCCGCCTTCCGACGGCTTGGTGCGGTTCGCACGCATCGCCTGATAGTTGTGAACCCCAATCGCATAACGAAGCCTCCCGTCATAATAATGCTTATCGCATTTTGCCCCGCCCACGTACTTGATCGGCTCCGACGCGCACTGCTCTATCGGCGGCGGCATCTTTGCCTCAACGCCCGCCGCCCCGACAAAACAAAATGCCAGCACTGCTGTAATCATCGTCTTGTTCATCATTCATCCTTTCTCCAATCAAGACCTTACTCGTGGTTCTGTATGTTTACGGGTATGTGTTCCCTTTAATAATGCCAGGGCCCGCTGCACAATATGCTCGGCCGTCAGGCCGAATTTTCTCAAGAGCTGCCACGGCGGCGCCGATTGTCCAAAACGGTCGTCAACGCCGAGCATGTCCATCTTGAGCGGCTCATCGAATTTCTTCTCCTCGCAGGCCGCCGCCGCAACGATAGACCCGAAGCCGCCCGTTTGGTGCTCCTCGACAGTGACAATAACGCCTATCTCTTTCACAGCCGCCTTGATGGCAGCACGGTCGAGAGGCTTGACTGTGTGCATATTGATTACACGCACCTCCAAATCATATTCGGCTTTGAGAATGTACGCTGCACGCATGGCCTCGGCGACCATAGGTCCACAAGCGATAATCGCGATCTGTTCGTTCTCGTTCTCGTATTGTGTCGAAAGAACCGTCTCGAACGCATCCACAAACCTCGGTTTTCGACCACGATACCGTATGACGTTCGCAACACCCCATTCGTACGGCGTGTCCTCGGTGGTTACTACCGGCGTCGCCTCGCGTGCAAAACGAATATAACCAGGCCCGACAACATCGAGAATGATCGCCTTGGCGGCTTTCTTGGTCTCCACAGAATCGGCGGGAACCGCAAGGTGCATATTAGGCAAAATGTTCATCAGCGCTATATCTTCCAGCGCCTGATGCGTCGCGCCGTCCGGACCTACCGAGATGCCCCCGTGCGCGCCGGCCATCTTGATATTCAGATTGCTGTAGCAGGCCGTCGTACGCAACTGGTCCCAGCACCTCCCGGCCGCAAAAACCCCATACGTGCCTGCGATGGGAATTCGCCCGTTCCGGGCCAGCCCGCACGCGACGCCGACCATATTCTGCTCGGCGATACCCACACTGTACACCCGCGACTTGCGCTCCGGATGCCTGGCCTCGAAATCCGTAATCTTTATGCTGCCGGAAATATCGGCGTGCAGTGTACACAACCGCTCGTCTTCGCCAATCTCATCCAGCGCACGACCGAATCCCATTCGTGTCGGGTCCATCTGCACTTTCATCTGCCCTTCGCTGTTCCACCAATAGTCGCGCGAAAACTTCGCAAGCATAGCCATCGTTTGTTTTTCATTTCGTTGTTTAATTTCCTCGGATAAAGCCAGCATCCTGTCAACAAATTCCTTGGTGACTTCTTCCGCCCCGATGTCCGCCAGCGCCTTGTCGAGCTGCTCCCGGCCTTTTGTCGCCACCCCGTGCCAGCCCGCTTCATTTTCCATGAATGAGACGCCCTTGCCTTTTATCGTCTTGGCTATGATGCACGTCGGCTTGCCTTTGTTCTTTTTAGCGCGCTTCAAAGCGTCGAGTATCTGCTGCATATCGTGGCCGTCAATCGTAATGACGTGCCAGTTGAATGCCTTGTACTTTTCGTCAAGGGGGTCGATGTCCATTACCTGCTTCGTCGGGCCGTCAATCTGCAGCCCGTTCTTGTCCACAATGGCAACAAGGTTGTCCAGTTTGAAATGGCCCGCCGCCATGACCGCTTCCCACACACTGCCCTCATCGTGCTCGCCGTCGCCTAAGATGCAGTAGGTTGTGTAATCGAGATCGCGCTCCTTGGCGTCGAGCGCCTGACCGACGGCAAAGCCGAGGCCCTGCCCAAGCGAGCCGGTCGAGACTTCGACGCCGGGCAGCTTGAGCCAATGCGGGTGACCTTCGAAGGGACTGTCGAGTTTTCTCAGTTGCGTAATTACATCCTCCATTATGCAATACCCCGTGGTCGCAAGGGCCACATACAAGGCCGGCGTCTTGTGACCCGCCGACCATATACAGCGGTCGCGATGCTGCCAGCCGGGGTCGTCGGGATTATGTTTCATCACCTCCAGATACAGCGCAGCGGCTATATCCATGATCGAAAGCGTCCCGCCCGGATGGCCCGAACCGGCACAATGAATCGCCAGAATATCATACGCTCGCATCCTGCGTGCCGCAGATTGAAGTTGCTTAACAGTCATCCTCGAACATCTTCCAAATAGGTACTAATCTGTCACTGCGCTCGCATCAAAAATAACTTCTCGAAAACATATCACCACAATACTCTTGTTCTAACCCTCAAGCCATTCCTTGAACCTGGTCAGTCCTTCTTCGATATCGCCGACGTCGATTCCTGAGTAGGCAAAGCGGATATACAACTCTGACTCGCCCGGCAGCGCCCTGCCGAAATGCAGCCGCGTGCAGAAAGAAACCCCTGTTTCTTCAAGCGCCGCCTGGCGAAACCGCCCGTAATCATCGAAGCCCTTACGCTTCATCACGTCCGTCACGTTCGGGAAAAGATAAAAAGTCGCATTGGGCCTGAAACATCTGACGCCGTCGATGGAATTCAGCATCGCAACGGCCATGTCCCGTCGCCCCCGCAGCGTCTCGACAATTTTTCTCGGCCCCGACTGGTCGCCCGTCAGCCCTTCTATCGCGCCGTATTGAATGAAATGATTGGAGCATGATTCGTCGTTCACGTTGAGCTTCGCTATCGCGTCAATCACTTCCTTCGGACCGATACTCGCCCCCAGCCGCCAGCCGGTCATCGCAAACTTCTTGCTGAACGTGTACAGCAGCAGACATCTCTCCGCCATCCCCGGAAGGGACGCCAGCGAAAGGGACTTGCCTCCGTAGCGAATATCAAAATAGGCCTCGTCGCAAAGCACAAAAAGATTGTGTCGCCTGATTACATCCGCCAGCGCCTCCAACTCCTGCCGTGATGCCACGGCGCCCGTGGGATTCTGAAGGTCGTTTACCACAATCAGCTTCGTCCGCGGGGTAATCTTCTTCTCGATCCCATCTATATCCAGCTCGAAGTTCTCCTTTCCTTCATGATAAGTATAAGGCAGCCCTATACCACCCTGAAACTCAATCTGCGACTCATAAATGGGATAGCCCGGATTCGGATACAGAACCTCATCGCCCGCGTTCATCATCGCCATGAAAAACTTGCTTATCGTCGGTTTGCCGCCCGGCTGAATGGCCACGTTGTCTATCGTGTAATTGGTCCCGTGGCTCTGATTGATGTCCTCCGCCAGAAGCTCCCTCAGCTTCGCGATACCGTAATTCGGACAATACCCCGTCTTCCCGTCCTTCATCGCTCTGTAAGTGGCTTCGATAATATTGTCCGGAGTCTTGATATTCATATCTCCGAGGTGGAAAGGATATACCCTGTTGCCTTGTGCGACATGTCTTGCCGCTTCGGCGGAGACCGCAAACGCCGTTTCGGTTCCAAGTTTCGACAAACGCTTTGCTAATTCCATAATCGACTCCCCTGAAAATCCTTCATGTCCGTCCCGCACCTCACAGCGTGACCTCACGCCCTTTCTTCTCCACGGGCTCGTCTCCCAGGGCTTCACGAATCTTGCCCAGGTCCTCGTCCAGCGCACGCCTGAAAAGCGTCATATCCGCACGCCGCAAAATCATATTCAGCCCCGCCTTGCCCCACTTGATTTCCTGGTCCACCCGAGGCAGATTGTGACAGCCCACTCCGACGTTCTTCGCCCGCGCCTTGTCGATTATCGTCTGCATCGCCTCGGCAAACAGCGGATGGTCGAACTGCCCCGGAATGTCCAGGCTGCATGAAAGGTCGCTGGGACCAACCATCAACCCGTCCACGCCCGGTACCGCCAGAATTTCATCCAGCGCCTCAATCGCAGCAACGCTTTCGATGTTCACCAGCAGGACCTGCCCTTCGTTCTTTTTTGCGACGAAATCCGCAACCTTACCTTCGAGCCTCACTTTGCCTGCCAGTATGTCCTCGAGCCTCTTGCCCTTGAACGGACGAAGCTTCAGCGCACTGCGCAGTTGATTCACCTGCTCGGCCGTCTCCATGTAGGCCGCAACGACCCCCACCCCTCCCATATCCAGCACACGGCACGCCTCGAACGGGTCAGGCCGCGGGATGCGTACTATCGGCGCCATACCCAAACCTCTGAAGGTATGGCACATCCATCCAAGCTTGTCCCAATCCATCGGAATATGCTCCGTATCGATGAAGACAACATCGATATCCAAATCCCGCATCACCTCCACCCATTTCGGCGACGTCGAAATAATCAGCGTGCCGTATATCCGTTTGCCGCTGTGCAGTGCCTCGATCAATTCCTTGCCGTTCATACTTGCCGTCCTTTCGCTCTTGTCCTGTTACTAAAACCGCTACTGTCTCGTTCAATCCCTGTTCTTTATCAGCCAAATCTCCGCCACCTGAGACCCTCGCTGCCCCTCGCCGCAGCTCCATATCAATTCCAGATGCCCATCCGCCGTGGCCTCTCTCGGAACCTTGAACTGGCGAATCGGCGGGTCACCCGTTTCAATCAAATCGTGAATCTTGTACACATCGTCCGCGTACAAACGCACCATTTTGCCCCGCCGGCCCGTATAAGTCACCCGCACCGAGTAACTCGCCTCGGGGTCAAGGTTGTCATAAGATAATCTCAGCGGCGTCTCGTAAATAGTTCCGACCTGGTTCTTCCACGCAAGAGGAAACTCCTCGTCTTCCGACTCGTGTCTGTAATAGAAAGCGATTCGCGGCGAACGCAGCGTCCCCGGGTCGTCCTCCCACGCAACCGTATTCACTATCCGCTTCATGCTCGACGGCGAACCCATGTTATCATAGAACCCGCCGGGGCCCGGATTCGTGCGGTTGACAACCTCATCTATTGCCTGTAGTCTTGCCGCCTCATCCTGCTCGGCTCGAATCTTTCTGAACTGCGCAAACAGCCAGCCGGCGTTGTTAAGCGGCTCATCGATGCCGTCCATGAAGGCCCCGCGCGTGCGATGTTGTGCTCCGTGCTTGTTCACCGTAAGCTGACTGCCGATATTCTTAAAAAGCGAATCCGCCAACTCCTCGCACTTCTTTTTGTAATCCGCCGCAACTGGTTCGGTCCTGGCCTTTCGCAGAATCTCTTCCGCCTTATTAACGGCCTCAAGCGAGCCACGCTCGGACGCCGCCCTCAACGCCTCCAGTGCCTCCTGTTCCAGCTCGGTCTCATGTATCAGCCGCCGCTTGATATACGCATCATAATAAGCCCGTATCAGCCCCATCTCAAATCTGTAATTGTCCAGTACCTTCTGCCCGACCTTCTTCTCCAGGTCCTTCCATTGAGCCAAAGTGGCATCCACCTGGTCGTTCACCGCCAGCGGCCCCTCCCAGTTCCGCTCTTGGGCCATGAAACCCTGCGCAAGCTCATCACTAAAATCAGGGCTTATAAAAAACCGGCCGTAATCACGAAGCGTCTCAATCACCGATGTCCCCGGGTCCCAGTCCTGATCGCCCCAGACGAACTTATTGATATCGTCGTTGATACCTTCCGAATAGGTCAGCGAACCGCATGCGTATTCGTCAAGGGCGTTGTGAATCGTCTTCATCGCCACGGGCCTCGGATTGAAACACTCGCGATGAAGCGTCAGCGCCAGAGCAAGGTCCCAGTCTTTCACCGGATACTGACACGCAACGTTATGCGTAATATCCGGATACCGACGCAGTGGAATATCCTTAGCCACAATCCTTCGCATGTCCGGCAGGGGGGTCTTGATCCACGGAGCAAACACCACACCGCCCAGCCACTTCGGCTTCTTGTTAACGTACTCGTAAAACGATGCCAGCCATTCCCGCGTCGGCTGCATCGCCTGAGGCGACACCCATATCTTCGCCTTCGGATGATACTTCTGCAACACCGGCGCAACCCTGTCCATCAACGGAAAGAACACCTCCGGATCAAGGTGCCCGGGGTCCCCGCCCGGAACCAATATGTGGTCGATGCGTTTTAGTTTCTTGAAAACCTCCTCACGCTCCGCCAGCTCCTTCTTGATTCCCGCCTCTGTGACGTAGTCCTTGCCCACGTTCGGATACCATATCCACACATCCAGCCCGTAAGAATCGATAATCTCCGAGTGCCGAATCATCATCTGCATCGGGTCTTGCATGTGCCGGCTCATGTAATCATCATCACTGACCGGCGGAATCAGCTCGATACTGTTGGTGCCGAACAGCGCCAGTTCCCGAATATACTGGTCATACTGTGCCGGCGACCATGCATCATACGCATTCGTCTTCGGCCGATATCCCAATTGATGTCCCCGCAGCATATATTTCGGCGCAGTCACTATCCTAAGACCATCAGGCGCCTGAATGCTCCCGGCCCGAAGCTCCATCTTCCGCAGCAGCCGTCCGATGCCGTAAAGCACCCCGCGTTCGTCCTTGCCCACTATAATCGCCGCCTTGCGGGGCTCGCTCTTTACCATCAAACAAAATCCTTCGTCACCAGGGACCGCAACGTTCTTGAGTTCCGACGAGAAAGGACCCGCGAACTGGCTTAGACGAGATTGTGGACCGACTGCAATTACGGCCTTGTCGCCGTCCGGCCACTTTTCTGTCGTCGCCGGTTTGATGCCCGTCCTCTTCTCAATTTCCTCCTGAAGCACTGCGACCGCTTTTTGCTCAACCTTGCTCAGCGAGCCGGGCGCAACAACCACGCAGTCGGAAAAGTCCAGCAGCTTCGCTCCTGCCGCCGCCGATGACAAGACACACAACACAACACAACAGGTTACAAAGCTTCTGCAAACGACTTTGATAGAAACCTTCTGGCCCATGCTCAATCTCCTGCTTATCAATTCATATTTACCGGCGACCCTATTTCATCGCGGCAAAGGTTATCAAATCAAATGGCCGCTGGTTCGCAAAATAAATCGCCATAGTGTCGATATTCCTGGGCTGATAGCCCGGAACAACCACAACATTGTAGCTCCCCTCGCCGTAAAGGCTTTCCATCTTCTCCTTGTCCGAAGCGATCGGCGACTTGTCCTTGTCAACATAAGTGTGCTTCTCGTTATTGAGGCTGACCGAAAAGGCCACCGTGTCCTCGGCTGTCCGCTCGATACTTATTATCATGGGAGAAAACTCGCCCACCCGAACGCCGTGACCGTTGAAGTATTCCGGAAAGCCCCAGCAACCCCCCCAGTCAACCGGGCTGTGGCAGTTGTCCCCGTTCGGATTCACGCGTATCGCCCACTTATCCGCCCTTTGGTCCGTCGGAACATGAGGCGACAATCTCGCCTGATAGCCCTTGTACCCGCAGAATATCGTATCGTTCCGCGCATACTGCTTGTCCATCGACAACGGATTCCCGTTCGAATCAAGCATTGCAAGCCGCAGGTCACCCGACCCGTACCGCTCACAAATATTTTCAACGTATGAACCTTTGTCCTGCCCCTCGCCTTTGTAAAGCCACTTGTATTCGGCCACGTCGCCCACTTCGCTGACCTTCTTTTGCGGCAGTCGCGTCAAAAGCAGGTCGCCGTAGGTTGAGACCCACTCCAACTGCCCCGCCTCGTTGAGCGAAAGAACGTTGCGCCCCTTCATTTTTGTGTGCTTATCATAAGTGCACATCCATATACTGCCGTCGAACTCAATCCCAGGCTCATTGTCCACAATTCCCAGAACATGCCGGTTGACGGCCCCCGGCGTTGCGTTCCGCGTCTCAGCCAACGCCAGAATAATCGTCTCATTTACGGAGTTCTCACCCTCGCTGTCGTCCGTAATGTCAAACTTGATTTCCTTCACCGTTTCGTCGGGAGCAAATTCCAGGGCGCCGTCGGTCAGCAGGTAATCTTTTCCCCGCGCCGCCGTGCCGCCGACAACCTCATACTTCACCCTGACGGGGTCCTCGCAGGGATGAGACAGCAGCACCTTCACATTTGCCGAGCCGGCATCCTCACTAACCGTCCCCGATCCGCTCTCGAACATGACCTCCGGCCAGCGGCCGGTGATCGTGTACGTGTATTTCGATTTCCGCCCCAGCCGCACGCCAGCTCCTCGTGCATTCGATAAAGTCAGCTCAATAGTCTCATCACGCTCGTCGATCTTGTCATCTTCAACCGCGATACTAATGGTCTTGCTGCTCTGGCCCGCCTCGAACTTCAGCGTCCCGCCCGCGAGTTTATAATCAACTCCGCCCCCCTTTGCCGTACCACCCGTGACCGCATAGTCAACCGCATACGTCTCGCCCGCAACACCGTGTTTCAGCACGACATTCACCGCCGCCGCACCGTCGCTTTCTGCGCCGGAAGCCGACGTGCTTTCGAACTCAATGACCGGACTAGCCGGCGCTATTCGCAGATTATCAAAAACCGCCCGGCCCTTCCCGGCGCCAAGATGAAAACCCAGCGGCGATTTTTGCCACCGAAACCCGTAATCCCAAACCACCTCGCTGTCACCCACAACAACGTTCACACTTGCCTGCGCGTCCCTTCCACTTACGTCGTCGGTATCAACTTCAATGCGTACCTTATCTCCCTCGTTAAACTTGCCACCGATATTCCACGACTTGCCGTTAACATATATCTGGTCTTCGCCGGCGTAGTTATCATCATACAGCACCACCGCCACCGCCGCATTCTCAACCTCGCCCGACCCGATGCCTATTATCGCGCTGCCCTCGCGTATCTCGACCACATCAACCTCAATAACAAAACCGCCCGCTGCGTTGATTTCAGCGGCCCGCTGCGCCCGCGAAAATGCCACATCGAGTTTCGGCGCCTTATTGCCCGGCACAATGAATTGTCCCCGGCAGGCATAATCATCCCACCAGCGAGCCGGCGCCCAGCTCCCACGCTGCTCGCCGCTGAAATCATCAAACAGCTCCGCCGACGCCGACGTCGCCATAGCAGATACTACTGCCAGGCACAAAAGAACTGACAACACTCTCAGCATCAAACTTTCCTTTCCTTGTTTCTAAACCGGATACCCTACGTGCATCAATTATCAACGCGGCCACGCTTTGAGAACCTTTTCATTTACCGGATTTCTGTTCAAGTCGCCACTCTCGCCTTCACTCTTGGGCCGTCGTGGCTGTATCAAGCACATTCTCCTGACTGCCTATTGGCTCAACTACATGACGTTATCTTGTCACTTACTCTCCTTGTCCGTATCGTAGAAGCGGACCACCTGCTGTCTTACCGTGCCGTCGGCTGTGACGTCGCAGATGACATAGTGGTGGACGTTGCCCCCGGGGCCGTACCGGTCGTGCAGACCTGCGCCGCCGCCGCCGCTGAGCGTGTACTGGACGCCGCCAAACTTTGCGGTCGAGTATGCGTGAATATGCCCCAGATAGACCTCCGAAACCTTGTGTTTGGTCATCAAATCCGTAAAGGTCTTTGACTCTTCATCATCCCAGGCGTGATAAGCCCACTTCTCGATGGTGCTGGGCGGCTTGTGGGCAGTCACGTACTTGTGATGCCCTTTCGGCGTTTCTGCAAGAGTCTTATCCAGCCACTTGAGACTCTCTTGTGGGGAGCTTGCGTCCGAAGCATTATCGAAAAATACGAATCTGGCTTTCGCGTAGTCGAAATAATAATTAAGCGAGTTTTCGCCTAACAGGTACCTGAATTCGCGTGCCATGTCATCGTCGCCGGTTTCGTGATTGCCGATTGCCACAAAATGCGGAATATCTGTTTTCAGAAGGGGGGGTATATAATAATCTCGAAACTCTGTGATATGCCCCTTGGCCACAATATCGCCCGAATTAATGACAAAGGCCGGCTTTGGCTCGAGGCTGTCGATGTGTTTGACCATACTCGACCATAGCGCCCATTGCGACCGGCTGTCACCCATAACCACATAACGGTAGCTGCCGTCCGCACTTCTGGGGTCTTTGCCAAGCCTCTTTATCTGATTCTCGAAGTTGAATCTTTCCCGGTATGGCCCAAGAAGCTTCTCAAGATCAGCCTTGAACGCTTTCTTGTTTTTCGCTCTGCTCGGCGGGTAAATTTCATCAAGCCCGCCGTCATCAATCCGCCTGCCCGCCTGAATCTGACCGTCCGGCCGCGCATAAAACGCCATTTCCGCAATCTCTAAAACGTACCGAGGCCCCGCTATCGTCTCGGCTGTCCAGGCCTTGCTTGCCTTTACGTTCGGGTAGGCCTCGGCCAGCGTCGCCAACGCCTTCTTCGGAACCTCGGCCAATGCGATACTCTTCTTTGTCCCTCGCAGCACCAGCTTGTCCGCCTCTTCTTCAATGTCCACTTCGTCATTTTTGTATTGCAGCTCGGTCAGCTCACCCTCCGCCGTCACGTTAAACCTGTACTCCTCATTACCTCGCTCGCAGCGGATTTCGTACTCACCGTCATCAAACTCCCAGTCCGTCACCTTTATATGAGGCACAAATATCCCCGTGTGACGCAACACGGTCTCCGACGGAGGCTTCGGTTTGTCTTCCTTTTTCTGGGCCGCCTGATAAAACTCATTCCCAGCCGGCCCCACCTCCACACGCCACTTGCCGATCCGCGACGGTATCCTGCCCGCCGAACACACGGACACCGTTACACACAACGATAACAATAAGCCTGCCAGTTTCCGTTCAGACACCTTGTAATCTCCTACGTCACACCCACAGTTGCCCGTTCACGTCTGTTCATTTACACCGCTGACTATCACTTCATCGACGCGGCCCGGAAGTTATCAATGTCGTAAACAGCATTATCGACGGCCTCATCAGCTCCGGGCAGGTCAGGTTCATTCTTGCGAAAATCGTTGGCGCTGAATCCATACCTGCTGAAGTCTTTCATCCGCCAGGTTCCCGTACGGAAAACAATACGCTCAACCGTCGGTATCGCGAACTTCGACTTGTATGGATTGCCGGTATTGTCGAGCTTCTCGGCAAACGCTGCGCCTGTGACAACATCCTTGCCATCGAGTTTCAGATTGTACTTGCCGGCCGATGTATCAAAATGGATATCGACTTTGAGCCACTTACCGCGAGTGAGCGAGGCCACTTCGTCCATAGTCTCACCTTTGTTCGCCTTGATCTTGCCGTTCCTGCCGTCGATGATGATGCGCACCGGCCGCTGGCCCTTATAGTCTTGTATTTCAATCTCGAGGTTGTCACGTCCGAGCTGCTGAGGTCGCAGATCAAAGGATACGTCTGCCTTCGTGGTCTCCGGGAATACCCTGACTGCGTTGGCGTAGTCATAGGGGTCTCTGTCCTGCAGGCGCAGAACGTTATTGCCGTTGTCGCTTATGACTTCCACGGGATTCCATACGCCGCTGTAGATATTCCAGTTGGTGACAATGCCGCCGGGCTTCATGTTCTCGAAGTTGTCGCTGACATCGTCATCGACTGTGCCTTTGATCGGCACGGGTACGCGTGTCACGAAAATATCTTCCTTGTTGGACGAGTATGTCAGCCACATGGCGCCGTCGGCCGGTGTGCCGTTGCCCGGAACGATGCCGCGGACGTACTGGGCGCCGCCGCCGTCCTTATTTGCGCCGCCGAAGCGCATCAATGGTGTCTCGCCGTGGACGTTGAGAAAATACGTATCGAAGTTCATGCCGTCGCTGCCGGTCGTAACCGACAGCGGGTGGCGCCATTTTGTGTCTTCAATGGGATTGTACACAAGAGCATACCGGCCATCAGACATACGCTGGCCCCATATCTTCGCGCCGCCGTAGTAAATATCCTTGCCCTCGCCCTGCTTGCTGATGCGGCTGGACTCCCACTTGTCGGCGACCACCATCTTCTTCCATTTCCACATGCCCACAATCCTTCCATCCGGCAGACAGTACCAATCGAACGCCTTGGCGTAACGCGTGCTGTCCGGGACACAAGAGAAGAAATCTCCAGAGTCGTCCTGGTCTTCCTCATACCACTGCTGAACCATCAGCTTGTTTGCCAGAAGGGCATCAATCGCCTTCACAAAACCTTTGTCTGGCGCCTCTTTGTAGTATGGGTAATGGGGAGAATTCTGGGGGCCGTAGCCCTGATACTTGTTGTATCTGACCCAGTAGATGGGGCCGTAATTACCCGGACCCTTAACCTCCCTGACTGCTCTGCCGATGCCCCTGCCGTCGTTGGGAGTATCGGGCATACCATAAAAGCCACAGGCGATAAGTCGGCCGTCGGGTGACACATACCAGTTCATACGCTGGTGTGAAAGGCTGTACTGTATCTTGTCGTCATCTTTCTTGTTGCGGAACTTCTCGGCAGGAAAGATTGTCTGCGGCTTATGCCAGTTCCTGCCGTCGTCGGACCACGTTATGAGGGCGTAGCAGGGGGGCTGGTGCTCGTGAGCGGGGCCGCTTTCATAGATTACCCAGAGTTTCTTCTGCCAGTAACAAATCATCGGCTGGTGGTTGTAAGTGAAGCCGATATTCTCGAAACCTGCATCCGCATAGCTCGGAACCTTTTCTGTGACGAGTTCCGGGTGCGTCCTGTTACAGCGAATAACCTCAAAGTTGTGCACGCCAATCACGGGCCTGAATCGACCATCAAGATAATCGGTGTCCGCATACGGAGGGTCTCCTCCGGTGAATCGAGGAAGGATATCCAGAACCTCAGAGTCATCATCGTCCCCGCTGTCCTGTTCCGACGGCCTTTTATCGAAATCGAAGACCATAATCTCCTCCGGAAGCCCCTCGGTGCCGTGGCTCAGGGCCGAAGCCGGAATGATTTCCTTTTCCTTTCCGGCCCATTGCCAGTAAAGACGCAAAAACGCCTTGCCGGCCGAGCATACGAACTCGAGTTTTATGGGTGTCTTTTGGCCGCGTGTCATATTCACTTTGCCGGTGTGAATTCCGCCTTCCTTGAGGCTGTCGATAACAACGGTATCACCCATTGTAAGGCGGACGCCGTCCCGGACCTCCGCGATGAATGTCACCTCGCCGCTAACCGGGCCTTCGACAAAACCGAACCATCGTGCCGACCAGTCGTTGCCGCGGCTGCCTCCCCATTCGTAGTCGATTGTCGGCAGAAAATCTATCACTCCGACTTCCCGTTCGTCGAACTCGTCGTCGTTGTAATATGTTCCTATAAGCCCTTTACCGGCCTTTATCTGCTCTTGAGCGGACATGTCTGCTGCCGCCGCCGCCAAACACACCGAAAATCCCAACACACAGACAACCATAAATGCGGGCGCCATTTTCCTGTACATAATACCTGTTCCTTTCCAGAAAATGCCATGTTTTGTGTCAGTTGTGGCTAACCCACAAAGCCGTTATTTTCGGGCTGCCCGTTCCTTAATGGAACGCTCATTCATGTGACGTATCAAAACCTGTCTTTTACGCAATAATAACCGCTTTCAGCCCCTCTGCAAGGCACTCTCCTTCAAAAGGACATCACGGAAACATTGTTGATATAGTAGACGGCTTGCCCGACCGGGTCGCCCGCGTTGGGCAAATCATCCTCATTCTTGTTTTTTCCTATGCCGAGCTTCCGATACTCTCCGGTCCGGAAAGAAATACGCTCGACCGATTCCGCCTTTTCGGCAAAGGCCATATCTTTTTCAATGTGGCCCCCAAAGTCATCGCCGAAACTCAAGCCGAACGTGCCCGCCTCCGCGTCAACAGCGATCGAAAACGAAAGCCATTTGTCTGCCTGATAGCTGCCTGCGTTCACGACCTTCGAGCCGTCGGTCACCTCAATCCTGCCTGTCTCGCTAAGGACAATCCGGACCGGACGTCGTCCGTCTCTGCTGAGAATATCAACCTCCATTCGGCCGTCCTTGTTCTGCTTGGCCAGCATATCGAACTTGACCACGACTTTCCTGCTATTCGGGAAAACCCTTACAGCTCTGGCATAGTCGTAAGGCTCGGCGTCGCTCAGCTTCAGACTCTTGTCGGCAGCGCTTGGAAATTCAGCGACCTCGACCGGCGCCCACTTCAGACTGTAGATGTTCCAGGTGGTGACAATACCACCGGCTTGCATCTGGTCAAAATTGTCATCGACCCACTCGTCGACCTTGTGCCGAATCGGCACAGGCACCCGGCTCACCCAGATATCCTCCTTGTTCATGCTGTAGGTCAGCCACAAACAAGAGCCGCCGGGATTGCCGTTGCCAGGCGTGATTCCCCGCACATACTGCGGCCCCACGTCCTTCGCGTCCCCATCGTATCGCCGCGCAGGCAATTCCCCATGCACACACGCCATATTGCTGAAGACTCTGCCGTCATCCGACGTCTCCGCCACGAGCGGGTAACGCCATTCATAGTGCGGGTTATAAACGAAGGCATACCGGCCGTCTTCCGTCTGCTCACACCACATCTTCGCCTCACCCACGATAACCGATGGAAGCTTTTTTATCTCCGACCAGCTCTTGCCCCCATCCTTGCTGAAAGCCGTATATCCCGCCTTCCAAAGACCCACAACCGTCCCATCCTTCCGCGTGTACCAGTTGAACGCCTTGCACTTGAAGCCCCCGCCGGACAAGAGATAAAATCCGTCTTCGCTGCGGTCCTCTTCCCACCATTGCTGAACCATCAGCTTGTTGGCCATAAGCTCGTCGCAAGTGGCCACAAAATCCTTGTCGGACGATTCCTTATAATAAGAATACGGCGTGTTCTTCTCGTTCCACCCCGCGTGCCGATTGTAGCGGATAAAGTAAAGCGGCCCGACCGTACCATCCTCATAAACCTCGCGCACCGCCCGGCCGACTCCGCGGCCCTCGTTGGGTGAAGGATATGTGCCATAGAACGATAGTATTAGCAGGCGATTGTCCTTCGAAACGTAGAACCCCATCCTCTGATGACATATCGTCAGATGGGTATCACCCTCGGGCCTGAACGCCGGAAAAAGTATCCTCGGCGTCTCCCAGTTCCTGCCGTCAGCCGAAGTGGTCATCAGTGTCACCGTATTGGCATCGTGCTCATTCACCGGCGCCGCCAGAAACTCAAGATAATATTTGCCCTTCCAGTAGCAGAGCATCGGAGCGTGGATATAAGTGTTCTTTAGTCCTCCTGCTACCTCCGGATGCTCACGGTTGGCCCGAAATACCTGATAATTCTCCACGCCGACGACCGGCGCCAGCCTCCCATCCTGATAAGCAAGGTCCAGTCGCTCGCTCCCCGTCCCGTCATAATGAATCGGCGAATCCTTGAAGTCCCAGTACTCCCCCGGCAGCTTGCTAATGACATACTTAACATCCGCCGGACTGTAGGAAAATGCAGACTCATCCACAATCACCTTGTCCTGACCTGCCCAGCTCCAGTAAAGCCGAAGATACGACGGGTCGCCATCCTGGAGGTACCAAAGTTTCACCGCATGCTTTTTACCTTTGATCATCGAGAACCTGCCGACGCGGGCCTTTTTCCTGCCGAGCCCATCGATTACGACCTGGTTGTCGATTTCAAGTTTCAGACCGTTGTCCGCCTCAGCCGTAAACGTCACTTCACCCGTAAAAGGCCCTTCGATGCAGCCCTGCCAGTACCCCGACCAGTCCACCGGCCCGCCGGTCCAGTCGTGATTCACATGCTTGATAATATCCTGCGAGGCCGGCTCCTCGAAACGCGGGTTCTCGCAAATCAAACCGATCAGACCAGGCATAGTCTCACACGAATCATCAGCCCCCTGCGACAGTCCCTTCGTAACCACGGCCAGCGACACTGTCAACACAACAACAATCGTCTTGCTTCTCATATCATGCCCATTACGGTGAAAACCTTTCTCAGGCCGGCAAACTGTGACTTCGCCTGTGTCACCGTCCCGAAAAACGCATCCCCCGAAAGCTGCTATTCCAGCGCTCCCTTTGTCCTGACGTCATCGAGCAATACGATGCTGACCGGGACCTTATCATCCGCACCCGGAAGGTCTTCGCTGTACAAACCCGAAGGCCTGGGCTCGCTGTCCACAATCAGCGACCGCACGTCGTTGCGATAAGGCCCCGTCCTGAAGACCATCCTCTCAAGCGAATCCACCTTCTCCGCAAACGCGACCGCCTTGCGAACCCACTCGCCGTTGACCGAAACGTCATAACTCTGCGAATTACAGTCGAGCTTCAGGGTGACCTCGTACCACTTGCCGGTTATTATCGCAACCGGGTTTATCGTCATCAGTTGGTGGTCCATGTACAGCCAGCGTCTGTCCAGCCTCAGCCTCATCGGCCTTGTCCCCTCTGCGTTAACCGCCTCGAACTCGACGCATCTTCCCTGCGGAAGGGCCGCGAGCATTATGCGAAACTTCACGGTGACCGCGGCACTCGGCGGAAAGGCCCTCTCCGCAATCGCATGGTCGTAAGGCTCTTCGTCACGAAGCTCAAGACATTTGTTGCCCGCATCCTGCGGGTCCTTCACTATCGATATCGGCGCCCACCTCGGAACATAAAGGCTCCACATCTCCAGGTCCGCCTCGGTTGCCGCCTTCTCGAAATTCTCATCAACACGCTCACTTGCGACACCCGTAATCGGCACATGCAGCCGGCTTACCCAGATGTCCTCCTTGTTCACGCTGTACGTATTCCAAAGGTGCTTGCCGGGCGGGTCGCCGTTGCCCTCCACGATGCCCCGAATATATTGCGGGCCAAGACTGCGATGGATACCCTGATAACGCTGCGCGGGAACCTCACCGTGCAGACAAAGCATATTGTCGAATTCGTAACCGTCGTCGCCGCTGATTACGACCATCGGATAGCGATTCCCCCGCGTCGCCGAGTGGTTATACACCAGCGCATATCGGCCGTCTTCGGTCCGCTGTCCCCACACCTTCGCGCCGCACGTCTTGAGCGTGGTGTTCTTCGAAATACCCGTCCACGTCTTGCCGTCATCCGGGCTCAACGCCGACCACTGATTCTTCCACAGTGCAACAACCACGTTATCAGGACGGTGATAGAAACACAGCGCCTTGCCCGCACCCTGAAACGTCGTCATGTTGGCGTGGAAAGGAAAAGCGCTCTCGACGTCACCGGGGTCGATCACGTAAAACCCGTCCTTCGCACGGTCCTCTTCCCACCACTGAAGCGTAATCAGCTTGTCCGCCAGAAGCGCCTCGCACGCATCCAGAAAGCCTTTGTCCTGACTCGTCTTGTAGAACGGATACGAAGTATTAGTCTCGTTGAAGCCCGCGTGCCTGTTATACCGAATAAAATAAATCGGACCGAAACTTCCATCCTTGTGTATTTCTCGAACCACTCTCCCCAGACCGGTCCCCGCATTAGGCGACGTCCGCGGATTAGCACAATAACTATAGAAAGCCAGCGCAAGCAGCCGCCCGTTCGGCGCCGCGTAAAACCCCATCCGCTGGTGCATCACCGATGGCGTCCCGGCCGGAATATGAACTTCCCCGCGATTGATTTCCGGAAGCGAATACTCCGGAAATAATATCTGCGGATTTGACCACTCGCGCCCGTCCGTTGAAGTCGCAAGCATCGTCCGCCCCGGCGGGTCATGCTCCTCAACGAGATTGCTCAGGTAATGAAGATAAAAAGTGCCGTTCCAGTACGCAAGGAACGGCTGATGATTATACGTCCACCCAACCAGCCCCACATCAGAAGGATGCGTCCGATTAGCCCTGAAGACCTGATAAATGTGCGCACCCATCGCGTGACGCAAGGCGCCATCGTAGAAGTGCTTGTCCGTCTGGACGCTCCCCACGTACTTGACCGGCTCGGCCTCGCATTCCTTGATCGGTGGCGGCATCTTCCCCGCAATCGCCACCCCCTCCAGCAAACAAATTGTCGACAACGCCGTAACCGTCTTCCAGCTCATAGCGGCCTCCTTTTCACTCCAAAATGAATCTCAACCAGACTTTGCTCTCTTGTGCAAATGTCCACCGATCGTCCTGATTCTATTTCAACGCGGACCCCAAACCGACACTTTCCGCCATCGGCCTTTTCCATTCCCTCACGGAAATCCTTGCCCTGCGGGAACTGGAATGTCAAAGCAAACGGCATGCGATCCTGCAGCCCGACCGGAGCATTGTAATCCCCGCCGCCAAAAGGGTCAAGTTTGCATAATCAAAGCCAACTTCACTCTATTTAACCTGCTCAATTGTAAAGTCTATCGGCTCCGTGGAGCTGCATCGGGCCCATACAACAAGCGACTGCTTCGTATCCCAGTTGCCCCAGTCCGTCTCGATGCCCTGGCGGAAGTCTTTGCCTTCGGGAACCTCTTTGCCGTTCATGTAAAGCCTGGCCTTGACGCCGCCTTCCGGCCAGCCGTCTATTACGAAACACGGATTGATAATCGGAGAATCCTCCGAAGCGTAAACATGGATATCGACCTTCTCGGCGTCCTCATTGGGATGCTTGTCGTCATCCTTGTTTACAAGATTCTCGAAGCCTATCGTGCGGACCCTTCGCTGCAGATGATAAGCCTTCTGAGACTTCTCGAAATACCCGCCGCTGTAACCATAGCCCGTTACCCTTATCGCCGGAGCATTCTCCCAATACTTCGTGAGCGGAATCAGTGACTTCACTTCGTTGTTCCGCGTCATTCCGTTAAGCAGAATCTTGCGCAGCCAGATAACGGGACCGTCGTAATTGTCCTCGTAATTGTCCCAGTCAAGGTGCATCAGCGAAGAATGCGCCGGCAGGAACTCGCAGAAACTGCGATAGTTCTGGTTTTCCGGCTTTCTCTCCCAGTCGCCCCTTCTGTATTTCTTCGGCCATGCAGGCCAGTCGTCGTAGTGATTGAACCGCGTGTCGCCGGGCCTGCTTATCGGGTCGAACCACTGTCCGTACGATTCACAGATAGCGAACGGTTTGCTCTCGCCCTTGACGCCGATAAGGATAATGTTGTACCCGTCCTTGAATTCCCTGTTGGGCGGAAACGCCTTTTCAAAATTGAAATACTTCGCCTCACCCTTGGCATTGGCCATCGAAAACGCCTGCATCTCCAGACAGTCCTCGGGAATCTGACCCGGACCCATCGTCGGAATCGCCTCATGCCATTCGTTAAAAACGTTAGGAGCCGATGTGTAGAGCGTGGCATCACGTACACAGCTCTCATCCGGATACACATAATAGTACTCATCGACCCAGTCGCCCCATCCCGTCTTCTTATCCGCAAACGGAATATCTTGGCTAAGTGCAATAGGCGCATATCTCCAGTGAACAATAGCGCGTGCCGGGCTGCTGTGAAGAATTCTTACGTTCGAAAAAGAACTGTCATGGTCCTGCATCGGCTCGCAGCAGCCGTCAAGACCCGTATCCCCGCCGCGACGCTCAATAAACTCGTTCTCATACCAGATATTCTTTTCGTTGGACCAGTGAGGCACGTTCGTCGTCCCACGCCAGAAAATAAACCTGTCGATTGAATCCGCAAACTGAACGACCACGTCGGCATAGTTGCCAACCCTGCGGGGCTCGTCCCACTCCTTCCAGTACTTCAGCGTCGTATAAAATCCACCGAACGGCCCCGGGTCAGGTGAACTTTCCGGGAAAGGCGGAACCTTCAAAGTGTACGGGTCCTTTATTGGCCTGCGGACCACCGGTGTGCTGCCGCCCACAGGCTCGATAACTACCTTGCTGCCCGCCTTGAAATCCCTGCCAAGCCACAGAACCAGGTCATCATTATCCATCTTCTTGAAATAGCCAACCTTCACGCCGTCAAATCCCTTGCCGTCAACGCTCACCTTGACGCCTGCGTCCCCCCAGCCCTTGACATACAGCGCCGGATTGGTGACGTCCGATGCGACCGTAAAGCAGATAGTTCCGGAAACGCCGCTGCTTTTGGCCGCCAGTGCGTAGTGACCTTTCGTCCTGTCATATCCCATATCCTCGAACCCGGCCGAAACCGAGCCATCGACCGTAAGCTCAATAGGCTTAATCCAAGACTGAGGCATCGCGCAAATCCCCTTCGGAGTAAGAAGCAGCTGCTGAACCTGCGTGTGAGCAGGGTCCTCGTACTCGGCCAGCGTCGCCGTACCCGTCTTGATCGACCGATAGCACGACCCGTCCGGATATACCGTGTAATATTCTTCCGTCCAGTCCTCGAGCTCAGGCTTGCTAAAATCAGGCAGATACCTCCACTCGACGATCGCACGGGCCGGCGAGTTCTCAACAATGCGAATATGAGCGTGCTTGCACGTCTTATCGAAAGTCAAACCTTCCCCGTCCCCGTTCTGCGGCACTATTACATCCACGAAACTCTTGCCGCCCGCAGTATCCAGAAAAGGCAGATAGCTCGAACCCCGCCAGAAAACCAGCCTGTCGTCGCCAGGACCCATCCTCACCATCGCGTCGGCGTAGCCTCCGACCCTGGCGTACTTCTCCCACCGCTCGCCGCTCCCATACCTGAAATAATAAGCGCCATCGAGACTGTCGTATGCCCTCTGGCATACAATAACCGTGTGATGGACATTCTCGCCGGGCTTCCCGTTGGAAATATCGGAAATGGCGACTTCAATCGCCCCGGAAGCCCCGCTGGGAACATTCACCTTGAAGTTCTGCTCCGTCTGCCCCGGCTTGAACACCACCGTCCCACCCGCCTTACCGTCAACAGTGCACCTCACCGATACCGCCTTATCGTAAGCGTTGCTCAACTTGAGCAACAAATCCGACGCCCCCTCGCCCGCCGCCACACCGCTCGAAGACGTCGCAAACGTCACCAGCGGCCTCGGGTCCTTGATGGTGTACGCGTGGGAGGCAATCGAACCGAGCATCGCATCCGGCCCCGCCGCATTCGACAGCACCACCGTGAAGCTCTCGTCATCTTCGTCCAAACCATCCTGCGTGATATCAATATCGATGCTCTTCTTCGTCTCGCCCGGTTTGAATGTAAGCTTATTACCCTTAACCCGGTAGTCGCCCTCCCCGGCCGTACCGCTGGTTATCGAATACTCAACCGTATAAGTCCCACCGGCCTCGGAGGTCGTCAGAACCACCGGGATGGAGACCTTGCTCACCGTCTCAGGATTGGCCGAGGCCTCCGACTCGAAAGATATGATTCCACCCTTCGTGCTCTGGACCGGACCGGCTCCATCAGGCCTGTACTCCGGGTTGGTCGTCAGGATAATCTTATCCACAATAGCCCCGTCCTCCCGCATACAAAGACTCACTATATGAATCCCCGGATTCTCGACCTCAAGGTAACCGGCCCCATCGTCGCCCTGATTATTCCAGTGCCACCCGTCCTTTGCGAGATCAATCTGACTGGCCGTGCTCAGCTTCTTATGGTCCAGATCCACATGGCAAGAGTTGCCGCTGTCAACGCCCCAGCCGCGCACCCACACGTAATGCCTGCCCGTCTTTGTGAAATTCACCTTGTAATCCGTGTTGGGCGAATCCCCGTAATCTATATCCTCGTTCGTGCCCTTATCTGGCACGGCAGCGACCGCCCCTTTGCCCGAAAAGCCGGCCTTGTCCGTCGTCAGCTCCCACGTGTTCTCCTCGCCCGCCTGCTTGCCCGCGTAGTTCTCCGCCTCGATGCTTATTATCCCGTCCCGACCTCCCTGTTGGATATAATAACCCCCCGAATCGGCAAGAACGCAGTTGACAAAACATAATGAGACAACCAGAAAGAACATGCCGACCTTAATTCTGCCAACCATACCTGTCTCCTTAATACAGCCCGAAATCTCCCTGCCGGGCTCACTTTGTAACCTTATCATTCACAGTCTGCTGCACAGCAACTGCCTTCACTGACAAGACGGGCAGAAACCTCCGTTTTATGCAGGATTTCCCGATAGGGTGATTCGTCCGCAGGTTACAAAATCATTAAGAGCCTATCCGAATAACCGGGTCGTAATGAGGCCGAGCGAAAAGTTCGAGGCCAAGGCGGCAGGGGCAAAATCGCCGCAGGCGTAGTCAAAGCTACGTTGAGGATGATTTTGACCCGACAACGCAGGCATCGTGCTTTGCAGCTGGCCGTAATAGAGCGGGTTATTCGGATAGGCTCTAAGCTCGACTTTTGCCATTTGATGTAGTCACGCTGCCAGGCTGAGATAATCCAGCAGCATATTCCTTAATTTGGATGGTAGTTTATTAAAACCGTTATGATCAGAAGCCTTTGCAAAAATGCTTT
>Ga0307378_10000502_pt1 | contig 69209 bp, 79 predicted proteins | sample UN1MG_FD_202238 | JGI IMG/M metagenome (GOLD analysis project Ga0307378, IMG submission 202238) | Soil microbial communities from Risofladan, Vaasa, Finland - UN-1 | ecosystem: Environmental > Terrestrial > Soil > Coastal area > Acid sulfate soil | place: Finland: Risofladan, Vaasa | collected... | reverse complement strand
CCCTAGTTGAACAGTTTCAATTATCACAAGAGGATGCTGAAGAGATTGAAGAGTTAGGTTATACTAACTACGGTTTAAAAGTTTACAGTCTAGAACGTATCTGGGGTAATACTGGTTATATGGTAGGTGATGAGGATGATGTTGATTTAGCTAAAATTGAATGGGCTAGGGAGTTTATGGATATGAATAGTATCCTTTCAACTATGGAGTATATTGGTGGTGATTATTATTACATAAGAGACCAGGCAACAATAGCCCGTGAGTTAACCGATAGTTATATCGATGACTTAAGTGATGAAGAAATATTGGATAACGTTAAACCGTATCAAAAAGAGAATCACACATATTATCTAAATTTACAAAAAAATCTTAAAACCATTGACACTTATATCGATAATTTAAAAAAATCTTTCCAAGAAGAAGAGATTAGTAAATATGAGTATGAAATAAAACTTGGTATGATAAATACGGATAGAAAAAAAACAGAAAATGAACTAAATAACCTTTTTGATTATATGAAGGGAAAACTTTATAACGTTTATAAAGAAAGATATATTGAAGAAATGCAAGACCCTATTCGTTGGATGAAAGATTGGGGTTGGTGGGAAAATGGAAAACCAAGTAAGGATGCCTTTGATAGAGGTTTGATTGGAATTGATGAGGAAGCTGTAGTTACTGATTTAGCTAACGGAAGAGACGTAGATTATTTTAGTAGTACTGGTGATTATTGGTGGGTACAAGTTGCTGACAATTTTTATTATATAATTCCGACCGATATATAGTTATCAGATATTTATAAATAAAAATTAAATGGCATTAACGTTAAGGGGACTCCAAACTAACGCACTAACCCACGCTCAATTAGATAATAACTTTGTTTTCTTAAAAAGCAGAGATATTATCAATGTTGGGTTAATTGGTTGCAACCTTACTTTTACCAAAGATGATAACACAACTTTTAATGTAAACCTTTCTGGGTGTACAGGTTCTGGTGGTGCTTCTGGTGATACCTATATTACAACTGGTTATACTTCAAACAATATTCTATACCTTCTTAGGAATGATGCGGTTACAATTGAAATTCCTTTAAACATTGAGTTATCTGGGGCTACAGTTATTTATAACAACTCAGAACCAACTCCAACAACAATAGGTGGTATTCCCGCTGGTTCTAGTTTTACTGGTAAAACAATGCAACAAATGTGGGATGCATTATTATATCCATATCAATACCCAGCTTTTAGTTCATTCTCAAGAACAGGTTTATCCTCTTCTTATGAATTAGGTGATCAAATCACCATCGGAGCACAAACATTTAGTTGGGCTAACAGTAATGATAGTAATGTAAATTTAGGTTCACTATATATAGAACAATTAAGTCCCGCTACAACAACTTTAGCCTCTGGATTAAATCCAGACGTACCAGGTCCAAGTAGTACTGGACTTACTTTAAGTACAACAACTGTTAGTAGTACATTAGCGACATTAAATTTATACAGAATTACAGGTGTTAATACACAAGCTGGAACTTTTAGTTCTACAATTTCAAGAACTTGGTACCCAAGATGGTATTATGGTAGAAGTACTAATACAAGTTTAAATTCAGCCCAAATAACTGGACTTACAAGTACAAGTTTAACTTCTGGTGTTGTTAACAGTTATATTAATATAGCGTCAGATCCGTCAAATACGACATATATTTATTTAGTAATACCAAATACCTTAGCACAACCTACAGATTTGAGAGATTCCGTAGCGGGATGTTTTGGTAATAATATACCGTACTCAAATTTAGGTACGGTAACATTTAATAACGCTTATGGTGTATCACAAACTTATAATGTTTATAGAACAATCAACATCGTTGGTGGTTCATTAAATGTTTGGATGTGTTCATAAAAAATAAAAACAAAGAATGGGAATTATTGGTGGTGTAACGGTTACTGGTTTTATAGCTCCAAGTACTACGGGTGATACATATGCTGTCATAGATCCAATCTACGGTATTGATGGGTTAAGAAGTGTTGCTAATAGTGTAGAAAGAAATGCTATAACTACACTACGCCGTAGACATGGTATGATTGTTTTTCAACAAGACAATGATAACTACTACAAACTATTACCATCACCTTGGATTAATACTGATGCAGATTGGAACTTATTAAATTTTGGTAGCAGTGGTTCTACGTCTGAGGTAGTAGTTTATTTTTCCGCAACAACAATAGGACAGACAGTATTTAATTCAGTACTACCAATAACACCTTTAGATATAACAGGAACTAAATTTTTTATTAATGGAGTAAAATACCGTTATGGAAGTTCATATGATTATATAATAACAGGTGGTACTAGTGTTATATGGTCAGGTCCTTTTAATATATTAACAATTGATGAGTTAAATATGATTTATTTTTAACACTTTTTAAAAGTAAAGAATATTTATAATAATAATAACTAAAAACAATAAAAAACAACTATGTCACAAGTTAGAGGTCAACAATTAAAGAATAATACCATTGAAGCTATAAAGCTTTATGTAACAGGTACTACGGCAACTAACGGACAAGTTCCGGCTTATGATGCTGGTTCTGGTGGTTTTGTATGGACAACATTAAGTGCCGATACAATACAATCTATTAATCAAATTTCTGGTTTAACAATTACAAACCCTACAGGACCTAATGTTCTTCTTAAGGTAAATACAGATAATCAAACCGTATTTATTGATGGATCAAATAACATTCATTTAGGTGACCCAACAAATAATAATCTTATAACAGGAACACAATTTGGTTTCTCTAATGATGTTATTGTTTATGGTAATTTAACGGTTAATGGTACTGCAACAACAGTTAACTCTACAACCGTTAATATAGCTGATAATATTATCGTATTAAATAGTAACTTTACAGCTGGTACACCAACAGTAAATGCTGGTATCGAAATAAAAAGGGGTAGTGAAAATGATGTTCAACTTAGATGGAATGAAACCCAAAATTGGTGGGAAGTTTCTAACCCAGAAGGTACTGGTACAACATATAACGCTATTTTAACTACAGATTCTATTGAAAGTACAGATACGGCGTTAGTTGTTACTCAAGGTGTTGGTGGTAATGCGGATAAACTATACCTTTCAATTGATGAGTCTAATTTAACTGGTATCCCTAATTCAGCTTTAACTAATAGTAATATTACTGTTGTAGCAGGTTCTGGTTTAGGTGGAGGTGGAACTGTCGCTCTTGGTGGTTCAATAACTCTATCAGCATCACCAGTATCTGATTTCTATGTAACTGGTGGTACCGCTTCATATCCTGGTCCCTCTAATGTTGGTACCTTAACTTTAACTAGACAAAATGGTACTGTTAATGTTAGTGTTGAAGACACCTTTTTAACGGGTGGTACTTTATCAGGTTCTAATATTATTTTAAGTAGAAATGATGGTGGTACAGTAACAGTTGATGTTAGTGGGTTAGATACTAATGATACTTACTCAACAGGTGGTACAGTAACTACAACACCTAGTAACAATAGTTCAACAGGTGCTATCACTATAACTGGTAACGCCGGATTTACTCCTTACATCATTAACAATGTTAATGATACTTTCACAACTGGTACTTCAGTAAATAATACTACTGGTATTATTACATTCTATAAGAATGATGGTACAAACTATAATGCTGACTTATCAGGATTTGATTTTAACGATACCTTTGTAACAGGTGGAACCGTATCAAACGGCTCTTTAACACTTAATAGACAAGATGCTGTAGTTAACATAACAGGAACTATATTACAATCTTTAACAGCACAACAAGGTTTAACAGCAACAACTGTTAACGGAGCTGTAACTATTGGAATTCAACCATCTAGTGTAACTAACAGTATGTTACAAAATACTGGTTTTACTGTTACTAATGATACTGTTGTAACAGCATCAACATCAGTAGCCCTTGGTGGTACATTGAATATTGGTTTAGCTAATGATAGTGTTAAAGAAGTAAAATTACATGTAACAGGTTCAACAGCAACTAACGGTCAAATTTTAACTTATGACGCTGGTTCTGGTGGTTTTGCGTGGGTAACACAAGCTGCAGGAGCTAACCCAATCATATCTAACAAAGATATGACACCATTAGCTACTACTGGTAACTTCGCCCCTACAGGATTAGCATTAGCTACAGCACCTTCTAACGGTTCTTATGTTGGTGTATCGGTTAACGGTGTTTGGTATGTAGTAGGTGATGGTGTAGATACTAAAGATTGTTACTTTGTAGACCCAGGTAACGGTTGTGGTGGTGGTAACTTCGAAACGTTCTCAACTATGGCAGCAGGTAATGTACTTTGTTGGAATGGTACTATAGCCGGGTTTGGTTTAATCACAACTGACAGAGTAGACTTCTACCTCAACGCATAATTTTTAATATCTTAATTTTACTGAAAAGCCCACCCGCAAGTGGGCTTTTCGCATATTTATAAAAAACATTAAACACTAATATGTCACAGAAAGTTAGAGTAGAACAATTAAAGCCCGCAACGATTGATACTTATGTTGTCACCACTAGTGGTGGTACTGTTGTTTGGGCACCAGCATCAATCACATCTTTTACTGGAAATACATCGGCAACTTGTATCACAGATTTATATGTTACAAATGTTAATTCTTGTTCCCCATTACATATTCAACCAGTTAATACAGGGGATGTTTATATTTCGGAAAATGGTGGAAGTGTTGGTATTGGTACTACATCTACATCAAGTAAATTACATATTAAGGGTGTAGACTCATCCGCAAATAATTCATCATTAAAAGTGGTGCATAGTGGTAACACTAATCTATTTGTCGTAAGAAATGATGGTCATATCACCGCTGGTGTTGGTACGTCATTAACTATAGGTGTAATTGCTAAGTTTGATAATACACAAGTAAATAATACCTCAATAGGTTATAATACGGGTGGAGGTAATAGAAATACATTTATTGGAGCAGGAGCGGGAGCTGCTGTAACAACTTCGGCCGCAGGAAGAAACGTTGCTGTCGGAAACGGAGCGGGAGGTTCATTTACTACTGACTTTGGTCATACAGCAATTGGGTGGAGTGCCTTAGGTACTCAATTTGGAAGAACAAGTACTGCTGATGGACAAATGAATGTTGCGATTGGATATAATACCATGCAAGTTAATCGTACTGGAACCGCGAATACTGCGGTAGGATCAAACTCACTCCAATCAAATACTGGTGGAACCAATAACGTAGCTTTAGGGGGGACCGCAGGGCAATTAAGTACTGGTTCTAATAATTTATTTTTAGGATATAATGCAGGACGTAATCAAACTAGTGAATCAAATCAATTGTTTATTGATAATATAGGTAGAACTACAAAAGCTTTAGAATTAACTAACGCTTTAATAAGAGGTACTTTTAATAGTACAGTGGCTAATCAATATTTGAGATTTAATGCAAGTGTTGGTATAGGTCTCGATGCTACTTCCAGACTACACATCCAAAGTTTAGGTTCCACATCAGCTACTTATGGTATAAAATTAGATGACTCAAGTTTAAACCCTATGTTTTATATTAGGGACGATGGTGTTATGACTTTCGGCACATCAACACCAGTTACTAATAGTAAATACACTTTTGTTGGTCATGTTAAACCAGATTCTATTAGTGTAGGTAGCGTTGCAACTGAAATTAATCAAAGTTCAGTATATAGTACAATTAATTTTGGACTGTTAATAGGGTCTGCTTCTGTGGCTAATATAGTATCCGTATTACCAGCTGCTGCTGATATAGCTGACGGAACTGTTGTAACATTTTTTAGGTCTGATGCCATTGGTGGAAATTCGTGGACGATATCTGGTGGTACTGGGACAGTTGGTTTTAATCAGTTTGCTGGTGTGTTTGGGAGTTCCACAACAATCCCACCAGCAACTGGTGGTAATGTTAATATGAAAAAATTTCAGTGGACTAGTACTTTTTCACAATGGATTCAAATAGGGTAATAATAATATTTATTAATAAACAAAAATTATGTCATTAAGAATTAATCAAGAAATCACAACAAGAGACGGATTTACTGTACCTTCAGGAACAATAGTAAGATTTAATACAATTTTCCAACAAGGAACTTTTAACGCAAACATGAATATGTCTTTCTATAAAGACCAAGACACCATAGACAATGGGGGAACAAATTATTATCCAGCAAATATAAACAATTTAGGGTATGTAAAAACATATCCACTTAATGAATTTACTGGGTTAACACCAACTCAAATTAATATAGATTTAAGAGATTATTTACTCACCATATACACTGGTGGTACAATAGATATTATTCTTTAAAATAAAAAAAGGGACTTTAAAGTCCCTTTTTTATTATAGTAAAAATTCGGTGTCAAATTGGGTTTTGAACATATATAGCCCAGCGTTCTTCCTCAAATCATTTTTAGCGTGTTCACCAATTCCCATCCCATAATCATGTGATGCTACATCAGTTAATGAATTAAGTAATTCCCAAGCTGTCATATCAGTTTTAGCGTTCTTCCAGTGACGATTAGTTAAAGAATCAAGGATAATACCTTTATCCTTATAAGAGGCTTTAATTTCGTTAGTTGGAAAGAAACGGTCAAGAACCGCTTCAACACGAGCATCATTTTTATCTGTAACTTTGTTAGCCACAAGTTCACGAAGCTTTAATACTTCATTATAAGAAGCTGAAATACTATTCATCTTCTTAACATTATCAGAAAATACACCCTGAAATTTCACGTTAGTCTCACTTAAACCTTTAATTTCATTCATAAAACGGTTAATGTCTTCAACACTATTGTTGGTTAAACGAGGCCCCATTTCAAGACGACGAGGACCAACCATTCCGTTTTCACAAACAAGACGTAAAATATATGGGTCAATCGCGATATCTTCAGTTGGACCAGCTGTTACAATAACACCAGTATGAAAAGCCTCATCTTTTAATGTAGGTATATCAAAGCCCCAACCACTTTTAATGGTAGAAATCTGAATGTTACCATCACTTGAAATTGACATGTTACTAATACCCAAATCATGGTCATTAATCACATTCTCAACCATATCAAAATAGAACTCTGGTGATATGTAAGGTTTACCAGCGTCAGTAATAGCAACCACCCTCATTGTTGACGGTGAAATGTAGATAGATATTTTCATATCTTTTGATGTTGCTAACTTGGTTTTAATAATCTTAACCAATTGGTTACGAGAATTCATACCGAAAATGTCTGTGAATTTACCAATAAAGGTATCACTAATCTTTAAAGTCTTAAGTAGTGACTTAAAAGCCCCTGAAGATAACTTTAATTTAACCCCCTCAAGAGTAATATTACCATTACGACTCTCAACATCTTCAAAATCGATATTAAGTTCAGCTAATGTTAAATTCTTACGAATCGGGTAGTTTTCTTTTACTTCTTTTTTAAAATTGTCGTAGTTAATGTTTTCCATGTTTTTATTTTCTTTTTGTTTAATATAATGATACTTTATGATAAATACAACCCCCTTAGTGATTATCTATTTCTTTCAACGATAACTCATGTACCTCATTCATAATTTCTTCCTCAATTGTGGGTTGTTTTACTAAAGAAATTTTACTATAGATTTCTTTATCTGAAGTTTCAGAGGTTTTAAGTAAATCCATCAATCTAGCTTCATTATCATTTTGGAATGTATCCATTTGTTTTTGGATGTTGATAGCTTTTTCTAACTCACCATACTTTTTACCATCATAAGCTAAAACACCGTTTTCAAGTATCATATATAATTTCTTACGAATACTACCTCTACGGTTTTTAACATATACAAGATAACGTTGATTTGTTTGTTCATCGATACGAACATACATCATTGCGGTTGTATTGTGTTTTAACTTAGTTGACCCCGCATACTCACCACCTTTGGTAATATGTTGGATGACATCAAAAGCGGTGTATTTTTTAGCTTTATTTTGACCTTTGGTATGTCTAATCATTAAACCAATCAACCAGCTTTCAACAGTTGTTGCATTCATATTAGCAGTATCCTTAACTTTATCTTTAGCATCCATGAAACTATCAATTAAGACATAATCCCAACCAATATCAAGAACATCTTCCAAAATAGTTTTAGGATCTTCATAATCAGCCAGATATAAAGTATTTAAATCCATTAATTGAGGTAATTCTTCAGCTAGTTCCATATTATCAATTGGGTTCATTTCTGAAGATATGTAAAGACATTTTTTATTTTTATCAATAGATTCAATACCAGCCATTTTATCAACAAGCATGGTAGTTTTACCCGAACCAGGTTCACCAACAACAACTGTTATAGTTGCAGGCATTGTACCACCCTTTTTGGATATTATTGTGTCAATAAATTTACCACTTTTTAATGGTATAAAAACTTCTGGTGGAAAATCGAAGTCTGTTAGTTTTACTATTTGTGCGGTCTCTTTAATTTTTGACATACAGTTTATTGGGTTTTTGTTTACAATTACAAAGATATAACAATAGTTTTAATTATACAAATTTATTATGAATAAAGAACAAGTGAATCATCCAGTACATTATGGTGGTGAAAATAATATTTATGAAGCAATTAAAGTTATAGATAATTGGAAATTAGGTTTTTCATTAGGTAATGCTATAAAATATATTTCAAGAGCCGGTAAGAAAAACACTAACAAGGAAATTGAGGATCTGAAGAAGGCCATATGGTATATCGAACACCACATAAAAATTCAAGAAGAAGAATTGAATAAAAGATCGTGATATTTATTATAAAAGAATTTTAATGTCGACTTTATTATTAGAAAAAAATATCCTTTTAGAATCTGGTGTTAGAAACATCAAGGAACTAGCTCAGAGATATGATAGTGCAAAGATTTATTTCCATCAGGATACTGATGGTGTTACAACTGCTATCGCAATGAAACATTACTTAGAAAGTTACGGAATTGAGGTGGTAGACTGTGAAGTTATTCAATATGGTGATAGAGAGTTCGCTATTAAAAAGCCAATGGCTAAAGGTGATATTATGCCAGTCTTAGTTGACTTTGCTCACGGTAAACCTATGTTCATAATTCATACTGACCATCACGATAAACAAATCGGTGCATCAGATGATAGTTCTAAATCTTTTAGACAAGCTAGGTCTAATGTTGAAACAATATCACAAATAGTTTCACCTAAAGAAATATTCCCACATTTAGATGTTTTGATGATATCTACAGTAGATAGTGCTAATTACGCTAGTTTAGGTATAACACCTCAAGAGGTTATGAACTATGTTTTTGTTTTAGATAAGGAAAAAAGTCTTGAACATAATAAAAAAGCTATGGCCCTTGTAACAAATAAACTTTTATTAGCTTACAAAAACAAACCAAGATTTTTAGAAAAGTTAGTTATGGGTTGTACCCCATCCCTTTTAAATATATACCAAAATATAGTTGGTTTGGCTAAAGAAGAGGGGTATATTTCACCAGAGGTTATGACACAACACGCTAGTGACTATTCTGAAAAGATGAAAGGTAGTGATAAAGTTAAGTATGATTCAGTAACTGGTGTTATTTCACAATACGGTGGTGGTTCTATGATAAAGCCTGGTTCTTATGATAGATATGTACCATTTAAAAATTTTCCTGATGCTAATTTTTTAATTATAGCTTGGCCTTTAGGTTTACTACAGGCTAGTTGTAACCCTTTCAAAACTGAAAGAACATTAAAAGGTGTCAACTTAGGTGAAATAGCTCAAAGGGTATTAAGTAAGTCTGAAACAGCTTTACGAGATTTTAAAGTAACTGTTGATTCATTAAAGTATTTTGGTGAAAAACATAAATCTTTTGGACCTGAGAGTGTTGGTTTTACATATAACGATTTAATTGCTATATATGGCGAATCTATTAATGGTTTGGATACCGTACCTAATGGTGCCGCACCAGATTATACTGTAGAAAGATGGCAAAATGCAATAAAAAAAATACTAAATAAACCGTATACTGAATTAAACGATAGAGAAAGGAAAGCACTTAAAATGTTAACAATTTCTGGGTGGGATATAGTTCAAGCTAATAGTGGTGGACATAAATGTATTACAAATATATCTGGTTTAATGTATTTTGGTAAAATGGGTACATTCTTTCTTAAAGAATTACAAAGTAATTTTGAAGACGAACTTAAATCAGTGATATATGAAGAATTAAATGCTGTAACACCTAAAATTGGTGGTTAACTAGCCCAAGAAGATAAATTAACTAGAAATAACAATACAATAACGCCGGTAGCGGATATATTTGATACACAATGACTGAGGATTATAAAAAAGCACAAAGATTAATTAGAGAGGGTAATTCTAACATCCAAGATAATTTAATTGAGGTAATGGTTTCTCTTAAGAAGGATAACCCTAATTTAACACATAATCAGGTTATGGATTTATTTAAATCAGAAGTTAAAAAATTTTTAAATTTCCACGATGTAGATAGAGTAGAGTTACCAAGAAAAGGCCATAAATTAAGTGGAGACAAATTTCCAGTTATGAAAATACCTTATGGTGGTAAAAATAAAATTTAATCTTTAATGTATTTTTCTATATGATTACGGATGTAGATTAAATCTTTTAAATAACTAACATTCCCTGGGTGGTTTCTATCATAATAATTCATTTCTTTTAGATAAATAAGATATTCACCCTCAGTTTTCATTTTACTCAATCCAACATAAGATTGTAACATAGCATAATCAATTGCCGCATCTTTCCAAGTATTATAATAAGCGTGACCCATTTGGGTGCCATTCTGTTTATTAGGTCTTCTAGTTGCTTCTTTCATACCAAATGGGTTCCTATTATGTTTCCAAATAGGTGACTTAAATCCACACTCTTTAACTGCCTGAGCAAATACAAGTTCAGGGAATTTTATATTAATTTCTTTTAAATATTCTAAAAACTTTCTCTTAGTAAACCCATGGTTTTCTCTTTCTTGATAAACTAATACAACATCTTCTTCTATTATTCTAGATGTCTTACCAATTTTAAATCCGTATCTATAACTTAATACTAATGTAACAGTTAATATAATTAAAAACACGGAAATTGTGTTTATAATACGATTAGTAGTCACTTTTTTTATTTCTAAAGTTTTTTTATTTCTTATATATAGACCCATAATTTAATTTTCCACAAATATAGTAATTTATTTTAAATAAAAAACCCCTCATTAGAGGGGTTTAATATTACTTACCTTTATCTTCTTTTTTCTTAGAAGCTTTAGGCTTTTTAATGTCAATTTTTACATTTTCATTTTTAGTATCATAAGATATTGTAAGTATATCACCTACAGTAATACCACCATCTAATACTTTTTCAGAAATTGGGTCTTCGACGTATTTTTGGATTGCTCTGTTAAGAGGACGTGCTCCGTATTTTTCGTCATAACCTTTTTCAACAAGATACTCTTTAAGAGACTCATCAAACTTAAGGTCATAACCCATTTCTTTTACTCTTTCGATTACTTCGTTAAGAGGAATTTCAACAATTCTCTTAATATCTTCTTTATCTAAAGATTTGAAGATGATAACATCATCAAGACGATTTAAGAACTCTGGTGAGAAAGCCTTTTTAAGTGAATCTTGAATAACAGATTCAGCTGCTTCATCAACACCATCAGTTTTAGATTTAGTTCCAAACCCAACACCGGATCCAAACTCTTGAAGTTTACGTGCTCCAACGTTAGAAGTCATGATGATAAGTGCGTTCTTGAAATCAATCTTTCTACCTAAACCATCACTCAAGTGACCCTCGTCTAATACTTGAAGTAATACGTTAAATACATCAGGATGTGCCTTTTCGATTTCATCCAATAAGATTACTGAATATGGTTTTCTTCTGATTTTCTCAGTTAATTGTCCACCTTCTTCGTAACCTACATATCCTGGAGGTGCCCCGATTAATTTAGATACAGAGTGTTTCTCCATGAACTCACTCATGTCAACACGAACAAGAGCGTCTGGTGAACCAAATATACTTTCAGCTAATTTCTTAGCTAAGTGTGTTTTACCAACACCAGTTGGACCAAGGAACATAAATGAACCAATTGGTTTGTTTTGATTCTTAATACCAACACGATTTCTCTTAATCGCTTTGGTTATCTTACCGATAGCCTCATTTTGACCAATTACTTTATTTTTAATCTCCTTATCCATTGTAAGAAGTTTTTCTGTTTCACTCTGACCAACCTTAGTTACGGGTATACCTGTAACCATAGAGACAACTTTCGCTACATCTTCTTCTGAAATTACTGGTCGTACTTTGTCAAGACTTTTTGCCCAATTTTCAGTGGCTTGTTCAAGATCTTCTTGAAGATGTTTTTCATCATCACGAAGTTTTGCGGCATCTTCATAACGTTGAGCCTTAACTACATCAAGTTTCTGTTTACCCACCTCAACTATTTTTTCTTCTAAATCAAGAATATCTTGTGGTGGTTTAATGTGAACTTGCATTCTAGCCCCAACTTCATCCATAATATCTATAGATTTATCTGGTTGTTCACGGTCAGTAATATAACGGTCAGCCAATTTAACACAAGCTTCAACTGCCTCACGTGAGTAGTTCACCTTGTGATGGTCTTCATATTTACCCTTAATATTATCAAGGATAATAAGTGTTTCTTCTTTTGAAGGTGGTTCAACAAGAACCATTTGGAAACGTCTCGCTAATGCCCCATCCTTTTCAATATTTTCACGATATTCATCTAGAGTTGTAGCTCCAATACATTGGATATCACCACGAGCTAATGCTGGTTTTAATATGTTAGATGCATCTAACGAACCTGAAGCGTTACCCGCACCAACCATGGTATGGATTTCATCAATAAAAAGGATTACATCATCAGCTTTCTCAAGTTCTTGCATAATACCCTTCATTCTTTCTTCAAATTGTCCACGATATTTAGTTCCAGCAACAAGTGATGCTAAATCCAAACTAACTACACGTTTATCAAAAAGAATACGTGGACATTTTCTTTCGATAATTTTAAGTGCCAAACCTTCAACTATTGCCGTTTTACCAACGCCCGGCTCCCCAATAAGAATTGGGTTATTCTTTTTACGTCTTGAAAGAATTTGTGAAACTCTTTCAATTTCATCAGACCTACCGATAATGGGGTCTATTGTACCCTCAGCGGCTTGTTTGGTTACATCTTTACCAAAATTATCTAAAATTGGTGTGGTTGACTTACCTTGTGAAGCTTTCTTCGCTTTCTTACTGTAGTCGTCTAATTCTTCAAAATCTCCTGACATATTCATATTTATTTTTTGTTGTTTCAAATATAGTAAAGTTTCTTTAAATGTTCTATAGGTAATACCCTGATTTCCTAAAACTTTTGTTCCGTCTAGTGAACGATTTTTTAAGATTGCTAACATTAAATGTTCAATACCTATAAAATCGTCTCTTAATTTATCAGCCTCAAGTTCTGCATAACTTAAAGCGTTTTTAGAAGATTCACTAAGAGGAATTATCTTTACTTCTACAATAATAGGGTTTTTTAATTTAAGCCTCAAGTAACCTTCTAACTTTTCTGTTAATTCCATAACATTTGTCCCCATTTCCTCTAAAACTTCTGTTACATCATTAATTTTATCACTAAATACTGATAATAATATATGTTCCGGCTTTATTTTAGAATCACCAAGTCTGATTGATTCCCTGAAGGCGTTTTTCAGAATTAATCTGACTTTAGGTGACATGTTTTTCATATTAATAAGGTATTTCTTTTTTAGAAAATATATTTACTATTGAGTGAAAATAAAGTTTATGAAGAACTATCCCTTAAAATTATATTATAGACTAAAAATTTGTTCATTAAAGAAAAAAATTAAAGAACGATATGATTATCATGCCTATATAAGTTCAACGTCGAGTAAAAATTTTGAATTTGAACATTTAGTTGAGGATGATATTAAAGAATATAAAAAAAATATATTTAAAATAAAAAGAAAGATGTGTGGTGTTAGATAACATTCCCTTTCTGAATAAAAATAACTAAGTTTTAATATGAATTATAAAAAAATTACAATTTTCTTCAAAGAAAATCCAAACGCAAAAGAATTTGATGCTTCCATTTATTCTAACGATTATAATGGTGTAACCGTAACTGTCACTGGTGATTACTTAATTCTAACCATACATGGTGATGAAAAAATTGTTACTGAAGTACATCATTTAAGTACAATAAAGAACTGGATAACTTACATAGACTAATGTTAGTTGAGAGAATAGAAAAAGACGGAATAGTTTCTTGTCTTTTTAAATCATCTAATATTCTTGCATCTGAATATAATCAGGTAAGTAGAGAGTTAGTTATTACATTTAATGCTGGCCGTCAATACACATATTCTAATATAGACCATAAAAGTTATGTTAGATTTGAAATTGCTGAATCACAAGGTTCTGTTTTTAGTAAACACATTAAAAAATATCAAACCAAAAAGAACGATGATGTTGATACATCAGAAAAGGTTAATAGGTTAAACGAAATTATAAATAAGAAAAATGAACAACCTCGACAAACAATATAAGGAACTACTGCAAGATATTTTAGACAATGGAAGACAGAAAACTGACAGAACAGGAACAGGCACAATATCAGTATTTGGAAGACAACTCCGACATGATTTTCGGGACGGATTTCCTCTACTCACCACCAAGCGAATGGCTTTTAAAGCGATTGTCATCGAGTTACTATGGTTTCTCAGAGGAGACACCAACATCAAATACCTAGTAGACAACGATTGTCATATTTGGGACGGTGATGCTTATAAAAATTATGAGAAGTGGAATAATTCCGAACACGTTAAACTTGGTTTAAATGTTGATGTTCTATCAAAAGAAGAATTTATCAACAAAATCAAAACAGATGATAAGTTTTGGAAGAAGTGGGGTGATTTAGGTCCTATCTACGGTAAACAATGGAGACGTTGGGAAAATGAAATAATTAATTATACAGGTACAAAATATAATTCCCAAACAATAGATCAAATTCAACAACTTATTAATGATTTAAAACAAAATCCCGATAGTAGGAGATTAATGGTTAATGCTTGGAATGTTGGTGAGTTGCATCAAATGGTTCTCCCACCTTGTCATTACGGATTTCAGGTTTACACTAGAGAATTAAGTTTTGATGAAAGAGCTTTATATATTAACAGGCCGGAAATGATAAGAGATAAAAATTTTACTGAACATGCTGTTAGTGAATTAACTCAATTAATGGATGAAATAAATACCCCAACTAGAGCAATTTCTCTAATGTGGAATCAACGTTCAGTAGATACATTTTTAGGCCTTCCATTTAATATTGCGTCTTATGGCTTATTATTAATGATGATAGCTGACGAGGTTAATATGGTACCTGAAGAATTGATTGGTAATTTAGGTGATTGTCATTTATATTCTAACCATATTGAACAAGCAAAAGAACAACTTACTAGAACACCATATAAACTACCAACAGTCCATATTAGAGACGGCATCTTTTGTAGTTCAATTAATGATGTGATTTTAGAAAACTACGAATCACACCCCACAATTAAAGCACCACTTTCTAATTAAATTTGTTGGAATACTTTTACTTCGTAAATTGTAAGACAAGGTCTGTCTTCAGGACTAACTTCTGATTTGGTTTTATAAGCGAATATTGGGCCTTCAGTATAGGCAATATATCTAAGGTCTTTTGTTTGTTCATCATGACCTAAGAAAAGGACTTTAACATCCTCATACCCGTACTTTTTAAGAATATTTGTAACTAAATACTTTAAATCCTCACCTGAACAATCAATAGATTCTAGGTGTTTGGCAATATCTTCCACATTGAAATCATTAATTCTGGCTTCAATAAGTTTCTTAATTTGATGTTCTTTTAAAATAATCTTTTTTCTCATTCTTTTTAATAAATATCATGAATATTTATAATGTAGATGAAAGAAAAGGTAAAAATAAAAGAAGTAAAGAAAGTCGGTAAAAGTGATAGGTCAATTGATTTAACTGGATTTAAAATGCAAGATGTCTTAAACCCTAAAATTTGGGATGAGAATCAAAAATTACAACCAGATGTTAGAAAAAACCTACTTAAAATTGCTGATGATTATTTTGAAAATTTAGAAATTCCAGGTGTCGATATTGAGGATATATGTTTAACTGGTAGTTTGGCTAATTATAATTGGTCTAAATATTCTGATGTGGATTTACACATCCTTGTAGATTATACTGAAATTCCAGTTGATGAATCACTAATTCAAGATTTTTTAAAGACTAAAAGTACCGCTTGGAACGATTCTCACGATATAAAAATCTATGGATTTGACATTGAAATATATGTACAAGATATTAAAGAAGAACACGTATCTACTGGTGTTTATTCTATATTAAGAAATGAATGGGTAGTTCGCCCAGAAAAAAAACCAATTAAAATAGATAATAAAAACGTCAAATTAAAATCAGAACGTATTATGGATTCTATTGATGACCTTTTCTATGAAATGAAAGATTCTAAAAATTATGAATCTGTTGTTGAAAAATCAGATAAAATTAAAGATAAAATTAAAAAGATGCGTCAGGCGGGTTTAGACGCGGCAGGTGAATTTTCAGTAGAGAATATGGTATTCAAAGTTTTAAGACGTAATGGTATGTTAGATAGACTTTCTGACATTAAAACAGTTGCTTATGATAAATCGGTAACATTGGAACATAACAGATATTTATATAAAAACATTTTAAAATGACAGGAACAACGGAAGAATTATTATCAGAGATACTACAAGCAATAACACCTTGTCCTGATATATGTGATAATGTATCACCATATACTGTAGGTGCTAGTGATATACGTAGTGGTTTACTTATTTCTGGGTATGAAAATGTACAGGGGTATAGTTATCAAGTATCAGGAACAACATCTTGTATTGTACAATATGTTGATAAATACGGGTATACAAACACATTAAATCAAACAACAGGATCGACAAGTACTATTTGTGTTAAAAAACTTATAAGTAGCACTTGTTCAACTACAATTAAAGGTAATGCTTGTTTCTAAAAATACTAATTAAATAAAAACTAAAATATGAGTAATCTAACAAATAAAAACTTACAACGAATGAGAGAATTAATGGGCAAAGCACCTGTTAATGAAAGTATATCAAATTCAGCTATAGAACTAGTAAAAAAATCACCAGATGGAAAAGCTTATGGTATTGTAAGAGAAAATAGAAAATATTTCATTAAAGAATCTAATGACGGTAAGAATTTCGATTTCATTGGTGGTATCGCTAATAAACCAAAATACCAATACCATTCATATGAAGAGGCGGTAAGAGAACTTAATTTTATGTTCGAAGATTTAAACAAAACTTTCAACATAGAAAAAGGTACTAATATCCTTTCCTCAGATATTATAGAAGAAAAGAGGTTTGTTATTAAATCAAAAAAGAAATCTGAACCATCTTCTAGTGATTTTGATTTTGGTGGTGGGGAAGAAGATAAATCTGCTGACGCTAGTTTTGATTTTGGTGATATAGGTAAAGATGATTCATCAGAAGAAGAATTAGATTTTAGTGATGTAAGTAAAGGTGATTCATCGGAAGAAGATTTAGATTTTGGTGATATAGGTAAAGGTGATTCTGATGAGGATATGAATATTGGTGATGAGGATTTAAGTGATGAAGATGACCCAATTAAAAGTATTCAAAAAATGACTGGTAAATTAGGTCAAAAAATTAGAGATACTGAAGACCTATCTTCAGATACTATGAAATGGGTCGCTAAAAGTATTATTTCAGCTTTAGATTTAGAGGCTATGGATACTGAAGATAAAAAAGATATTATTCGTGCTGTTAAGAAAAAAGAAGATGAGGGTTCTGATGAGGAATTTGATTTCATGAATGATGAAGATGCAACTGATATATTAACATCTAATGATTTATATGGCGGTATTAATACAGATTTCATGGATGACGATTATTGTCCAGGTTGTCAAGGTAGTGGTTCCAATGATGATATGAATAATTGTATTGATTGTGATGGCACTGGCATTACTGATGATACAACTTTAGATTGGAATACTTTATCTGATGTTGATAAAAGTAATTTAGTTTCCACAACTTATGGTGGTAATGAAGAAACATATCCAGGTGATTTAGAAAAACCTATGATGGATTGGGATATTGATTTTGATGGAAATGATGTTTCACAACTAACAATAGATTTTCCTGAAGATGATGAAGAAGCATATATAGGTAATACTGGATTAAACTATGATGAACCAGATGAGGATTTTATGACTGATTGGATGAGAGAGGATAATCCAAATATTGGCGGAGATGAAGATATTGATGGTCAGTTACTTTTTGATGAGGAGTTACCTTATGATGAAGATGATACTGTAAATGAATATCCAGGTTTTAACACTGATTGGATGGAAGATGATGATACGTACCCATATCATGAAGTTAATACAGACTACATGGATGATAGAGAAGAAGATTTATACGGTCCAGGTACTGATGGTGGTATTGATGATGTTGATAATATGACAGATTATATGGCTAAATTTAGTAAAGATGTTGCTCGTAATGAGAAAACAAAAGGAAGAATGTTAGATAGACATGAAATTGATACTCACGTTAGAAAACTACAAAATAAATTAGGTGGTTCAGATATGGTATCGATTGATGGTAATAAAGTTGTTGGTGATTTCGGATATGTAGAAGTAACTTCAATGGGTTACACTTTATATAAAGAAGGTAGTAAATTTGGTAAAAAATTCAATTTTGATGAAATAGGAAGAATTAAATCAACAATAGGTAATAGTGTTGATTATATGATGGATATAGATACGGTTCCAAGTATGATGCCAAAAACAGCACCATCAAAACCAAGTACAACTCCAGCTCCAACAACAAAACCTGGAAAACCAGATACAGATAGACCTAACCCTAGTAAACGTCCTTTTACCCCTCCACCATATATTACGCCAGGTGAAGAACCTTCTCCTAAAGCCGAATATCAGGATGAATTTAATGATGAAATGGGTTATATGAGTGATGATTATGGTTCTAATGAAAGTATGGATTATATGGATGATGATAATACTTGTCCAGGATGTAAAGGATATGGTATAGTACCAACCATTGGGTTTAGGACTAAGCCTTCTACATGTATATCATGTGCTGGTACTGGTAAAATTGATATGGTTGATACTGAAGAGGACGATATTAGTGAGCCCTATACTGAACCATTATCAAATTACACAACAAATACAACATCTACAAATGATGTAAACCCAAAATACCATTATAAAGAGAAATTTAATTTTCCCTTTTCAACTGGTGGTGTTGATTATATGTCAGAATTTGATGATACTTTACCTTCAAACAGTAAAAGATTTAACCCTATGAGCCCAAAGACAGCACCATCAAAACCAAGTACAACTCCAGCTCCAACAACAAAACCTGGAAAACCAGATACAGATAGACCTAACCCGTCTAAGAGACCATTCACACCACCGCCGTATATTACGCCAGGTGAAGAACCTTCTCCAAAGGCTAGAGGGGATAAATACAAAATGGAAGGTTATGGATCAACCAATAAGAAAAAAATTAATGAAACGGTAAAAGTAACTAAAACACAACTTTTTAAATCATTAGACAAAATGAATCTTAGTGATGAAAAGTTAAATAATTTAAGTTATATGGTAAAATTAATAGATAATATATTAGATAAAGAATATGATATTGTAGCTGATAATACTGAAGTGTTAGCTAAAGAATACATTGCTAGATATTAATGAAAGAGTTATTCCTAATATACATTAATAAGATTGGTACAAACTTTAAAGGGGAACACATTTTTGAGTTCCTCTTTTCAGATAGAACCGATTGGGATTGGGATGAAAGTTGGTATGAATCTTCTGTCGTTACAGACAAGAATGATTTGACTCCTGAACCTAATTACATTAAACTTGTAGGTAACTTAAAGACTGAAGAATTAGATTTAGAGTTAGTTCAAAATTCTGGGGTCTTTCAAATTTATAATGCTGTTGAAGGTATTATAGCTTTAGGTTGGGAAATATTAGAAGATAGTGATGAAGATTACCCAGAAGAAAGGATTGTTTTTAAATTCGGCGAATCAAAAGAATCTATAGAAAATAAATTATATTCGATGGATTTAGTCCTAAATTATAATGAAACTAAAGTGAAAAATTAAAATGGCTAATAAAAAAATTAGTAAATTTGTAAACGAGGATGGTGTTACTAATGTATCACCAGAAAATCAACAAAAACAGTTAGAACTTGAATTACAAACATTAACTAGAAAAAAAGAAGGATTTCAAAATGGTGTTACCAAATCACAATCCATGGCCAATAACGCTAAGAAATTAGCGTCATTACCTTCAGGTGTAAATGATAGGGCAAAAAGTTACGACCAACAAATGAATACCAATGCTTCTCAAAAAAATACCGAAGAGGTTAGATACAACAGAGAAGAAATGAAAAAGGTTGACCAACAAATTGATGACGTTACTAGAAGATTAGGTGATTTAAAAAATACAAAATCTACTATAACAAAAGAACAGATTCTTAGGGTATTAGAATCCTCAGAACCTGCGAGAATGAAAAAAAGAGAATTAATTGAAAGTATTTCTAACCGTTTATTAAAAGAAGATATGGATGACGATTTAAAAAATAAGATTGAAAGTGGTGAAAATGATTATGCAAAACATTTAGACCCAGAAACAGTAAAAAGGATGGCTGATAACATCATCAACGATGTTAAGACAAACCTTCAAGCTAAAATGGGTGGACGTGGTCAGGTAAATCTCGACTCAGCACAAAGAACACTATTTCAAGGATTAACAATTGTTTTACCTATAGAGGATAGACACAGAACTGAACTTGAGAGATTAGCTGTTGAATTGGTTCGCTCAGAATATGACATCCCAGAAGATGCTGTAGACTTTGAAGTTAGAATTATGGGTCAAAATCCTATACATAAAACAGGTTTAAAAATGAAGAAGGGTAATAAAAGACCACCCCAAGGAAAATCTGAAGAAGAACTTAAACCTAACGTTACAAAACGTAGATTAATGAACGCTATGATGCATGGTGCCGCTCGTAAAGGGCAGTATATGTATCATTTAGCACAAGAAGAATTAAATAGAATAGATCCAAATTTAGCAAATAATTACAGTAAAATTATGGCCGGTAACGACTTTATGTATTGGGCTATGAATGATGATAGAATCTCACAAGAAAGTGAACATGGTACTCACGCAGGTCAAGTGAGAGTAGATCTTTCAGGTCCAAAACCTAAAATTATTGCACAAGGTATGACTTTTCCCTTCTTATTACATGAACTTACTAAAGGTGTGTTAGAATTAATGTCATTACATGGTCTTGACGCTGATAAAGAAACTAGGGACTATGTTTTAGATAAAACAGATAACCTTGAGTCAGAACCTTGGGATATTAGATTAGGGCCAAAGATTTGGGAAAAATTCATGGAGGCTTTAAATACGGATGATTTACCTTATAAAAGTCACATTTTTAATAGATTATCAACATTACCACCAGCTGAATTTAATAATATAGTACAGGGTTTATTAAATGATTCTGAAGAGGCTAGAAACGTTATTAAAGAGTTGGCTGATGATGTTCGTAAAGAACAAAATGAATATGATGTTGATGATGCTTTAAATCAATATAGTGATCCAAATGGTGGTGAAACACCAGAAGGTGAAACACCAGAAGGTGAAGATGAAGGTGAGGATGAATTATTAAAAAAACTTTTAGGTGATAAAAATGAACCAGAAGATGAGGACGAAGGTGAGGATGAAATAGATCCAGAAAACTGGACTAAAAGTGAATTGGAAGATGCTATCGACCAAGCTCTTGATGCCGGTGATTTTGATTCCGTTAAAGGTTTAACCGATATTTTAAATAGAAAGTACTAAAAATATTACCACGATTTAGGACCGCGGTAGTTATGTGGGGTGAAAGCCCTCAATTAAACCCATCTGTTCGCTCCAGATGGGTTTTTTATTGCTGATAGTAATTAAATGATGTTCCTCAATATTTATATAATAAAGGAACATCATTTTTATGTCGACAATTCCACAAAATAAGGGTCAAAAACTTCTAGAGATAGGTAAATGTATTAAAGATCCCGCTCACGCGATTGAGGGTTATCTTACAACATTTGACCAAACTCAAAAGAGTTTTGTTAATTTCAAACTATTCCCTAAACAAAAAGAATTAATTAAGGCATATAAAGACAATCGTTTTAATATAGTGATGAAACCTCGTCAAGCGGGTGTATCAACTACTACTGCCGCTTATATCGCCGTTATGACAGCTTTAGCTGACCCAAATAATCCACAAAGGGTACTTATTTTAGCAAACAAACAAGAGACAGCAATTGAATTCCTTAAAAAAGTTAAAGATTTTACCGCTCAACTTCCTGATTGGATGAATGTATGGTCAACAGGGAATGATTCCTCTTGGTTTGATGCAGAAAAAAACTCACAAAAACATTATAGGTTAAAAAATGGTTCTGAGGTAAAAGCAGTGGCAACATCAATGGATGCTTTACGTGGTTACACACCGACACTCCTTGTGATGGATGAGGCAGCGTACATTGAAGGGGGTGAAGAAGTTTACTCCGCAGCTCAACCAGCGTTATCTACAGGTGGTAGAGCAATTTTAATTAGTACACCTAATGGTATGGATCCTTTATACTATAAAACGTATATGGCGGCCACAACAAAAGAAAAAACTAATAACCCATTTAATATTGTTGAGATGAGATGGTTTCAAGATCCTCGTTACAACAAGGATATGAAATGGCAAAAAAAGAATGAAAATGATGAGGTCATTGATGAAATGGTTGAAATGGATTTCAGTCAGTTTGGACGACTAGAAGGTGAGGGTTGGATACCAACATCCCCTTGGTTTGAAATGATGTGTGGTCAGTTAAATAACAACGCTAGAATGATTGCACAAGAATTATTATGTGCTTTTAATGGTTCTGGTGATAATGTTATTAATCACAAATATATCGAATACCACAGAAAAAATAATGTTAGGGAACCTATTAGAACAGAATGGTTAGATAACGGTATGTGGATTTGGGAAGATCCAATCATTGGACATGAATATATTATGGCAGTTGATGCGGCTTCAGGTTCGGCTGATGACTTTGGTACAGTATGTATCATGGATTTCACAACAGGAAACCAGGTAGCAGAATATCACGGTAAAGTGGCACCAGATATATTAGGTGAGATAGCAACAGAATTTGGTAATAGGTATGAGGCCTTTGCGGTTGTTGATATAACAGGTGGTTACGGTATTTCATCAGTACTAAAAATGATTGAACTTGGTTACTCATCGAAAAGAATGTATTATGACGTTGTTATAGGTATTGATTCAGTAACCAATAATAAAGCATTAGAAAAACATATGAATGATGGTAAATTACCTGGTCTTAACTTTCAAAAAAATAGAAACACAATTATAACCAAATTAGAAGAAGCTGTTCGTTTAGATTCATTTAAAGTTAGGTCTGTTAGGGCACTAGCTGAAATGGATACTTTTGTATTTAAAAACGGAAGACCAGATCATATGAAAGGATATCATGACGACCTTTTAATGGGTATAGCTATGTGTTGTTTTGTTGGTCAAACATCTTTTAAAGATTTAGAAAAAAGTAAGGGTCAAACTAAAGCAATGTTAGATTCATGGGTGGTATCAACAACCACAAATGAATCAATTGGTCAGTTGAATGCAACTGAATATAACGGTCTTATGAATAGTGGTGAACTTAGTAGACATATCCAAACGGCCACATCCGAGTATAACTGGGTTTTTATGGGATTAAACGGGTTTAAAGATAAAGAAAAAAATAAAAAAATAGTAAGAAGAAGATAATATGGCAAAAAATATAAACATATCACAAAATAAACCATTTCCTAATTCGAAAAACGTTAGAAGAGGTGCGGGTCCAATGAATTATAAATGGAGCCCAACACCGTTTCAAAAAAAAAACGAAATTCAAAAAGGATTAATAGGTTGTAATGGGTACATAGATAATATTACAACTTATGTTTATAATATTTTAGCTAATGGTGATCATTTAGCTTATGTCGACTGCGACTATGTAGTATAACATTCACATTTAACTTTGTTAGCTTACCTTTAATTTTGAATATTTATGTGTAAATAACAAGTTTTGAAATAAAAATTAATGGCAGATAATAATAAGGATTTAACAGTATATCAAAAACTTTTTTACTTGTTTGGACAAAACAAACCAGTACAAAGAGCAACCCCTAAATACACTTTAGGTGATGGTGATGTAATTACCACCAACTCTAAACAACAATATGAAAAAGAAAAATTAGAGGGACAACAACAAAATTATCTTGAAGCTCAATGGGCCAGGGTTGATAGTGAACTATATCAAAAGGCTGTTTATTACGAAACATCAAGAATTGCTTCTTATATGGATTATGAAGCAATGGAATTTACACCAGAAATAGCTGCAGCTTTAGATATTATGTCTGAAGAATCTTGTACACCTAGTGAACAAGGGAAAGTATTAACTATACAGTCAAATTCTAAAAGAGTTAAAAATGTATTAGAAGATTTATTTTATAATATTATAGATATTCAAACTAATTTACCTATGTGGACACGTAATACGTGTAAATATGGTGATAATTTTGTGTTCTTAAAAATTGATCACACTAGAGGTATTATTGGTTCTTCTCAATTAACTAATATTGAGATGGAACGTAAAGAAGAGGGTTTATTTCCACAACAAACAAAAGAAAGTGATGGGGCTACAACTAAGAAAAAACAAGTAACATTTCATTGGCGTGATAAAAACATGGATTTTAACCCATGGGAGGTTGCTCATTTTAGATTATTAGGTGATGATAGAAGACTACCTTATGGTACTTCTGTTTTAGAAAAGGCAAGAAGAATTTGGAAACAACTCCTTCTCTCTGAAGATGCAATGTTAGTTTATCGTGTAGTAAGAGCACCAGAAAGACGTGTATTTAAGGTTTATGTAGGTAATATTGACGATAAAGATGTTGATGCTTATGTACAAAAAGTTGCTAACAAATTTAAAAGGAATCAGGTTGTTGATCAAAAAACAGGTCAGGTTGATTTACGTTATAATACATTAGCTGTTGACCAAGACTACTTTGTCCCTGTTAGAGATCCTAACGCACCGAGCCCAATTGAAACATTGGCTGGTGCTAGTAACTTAGACCAAATTGCTGATATTGAATATATTCAGAAAAAACTATTAACAGCTCTTAGAGTACCTAAACCTTTTTTAGGTTTTGATGAAGCAGCTGGTGATGGAAAAAATTTAGCTTTATTGGATATACGTTTTGCTAGAACTATTAACCGTATCCAACAATCAATGATTCAAGAATTGAATAAGTTAGCCATTATTCACTTATATATTTTAGGCTTTACCGATGATTTAAATAATTTCACATTAAATTTAACAAACCCATCTACTCAAGGTGAGATGTTAAAAGTAGAACAGTGGAAAGAAAAGGTTTTACTATATAAAGATTTAGTAGCCCAAGTTGACGGTGGTATTGCGGCTTCATCACATACATGGGCTAAGAAAAACATTTTTAATTGGACTGATGAGGATATTAAAACTGACCTTGAACAACAAAGAATGGAACGAGCAGCATCTGCTGAATTAGAAAATACGGCATCAATAATTAAAAAGACTGGATTCTTTAATCGTGTTGATAGTCTCTATGGTGAAATTAGTGGTGGTGAACAAAAAGAAACAGGTACTGAAGAGGGTGGTGGTGATGAAGGTGGAGGAATGGACTTCGGAGGTGGAGGTGGATTCAGTGGGGGTGGAGGCGGAGGTCTTGATTTCGGTATAGGTGATGAGGGTGGATTACCTGATGCAGAAGGTGGGTTACCTGGTGAAGAAGGTGGGTTACCTGGTGAAGAAGGTGGTACCGAATCAGCAGCACCTGAAACTGGTGGATTCGGAGAAGGTTTCCGTAATCAAGATAAAAATATTATAGATAAATTATTGGTAGAGGGTAGACGTAAAAATGAAGATATTCTTATGATGACTGAGGGTATAAAAAACTTAATTGGTGAAGAAGATAAAGAAGAAGATAAAGAAGAAGAATTTTAACTTACTGTAAAATTATAATATTTATATAAAAAAAGAATTATGAATTTCGGAACAATTAAAGATATATACGCTAAATTTTTAGTAAATTCCTATATAACGGAATCTAAAAATAGTAAGGATAAAAAAATTTACAAAAATTTTATAAAAAATTTAGTTGAGAATCCTATTCTTAAAACACAATTTGTTGTTTATAAAAATATTGAGAACGGGTATTTACCTTCTGAGGTTAGTGCCGTTGAATATTTGAAAGAAAACATTTCTCTTTTCGATAATTTTAATAAAAAAGATATTATTAAAGAAAATATTAAATTGGGTGATAAGTTAAATATTATTTATAAAAGTTACTTAGTACCTGGTGAAATGTTTCAATCAACTAGCACTATGTTATTAAATAAACCTAAAAGTATTCACGAAGCAATAAACAACTTAATTACATTGGAGAAATCAGTTGAAACTCTTAACGTACTTCACGAATCTTTTGAAACGGTTAAAAAATGGTTAATAACACCAAAAGAAATTTCAGAAGGTACTAAAAAACCAACAGTAGATGCTAACAAATTTTTAAACAGTGCTGTAAACAAATATAATGAAAAATATTCTACACTATCTGAAGAAGAAAAAAGAGTTATTAAAACAATTATGTCTACAGATGGGAAAGAAAAAGAAACACTTTTAAAAGACATGGTAAAAGAATCTATATCTTTAATTAATAACGCACTTAAAGAATATGGTGGTAGTATTGATATTAAATCTAAATTACTAGAAGCTAAAGATGTTGTTTATAACATAGAATATAGTGAAGATACATTTAAAGAGGATATTACAAAAATATATAACTTAAAAAATAGTTTAAAAAATTAAATCCTAGTTTCAAATGGTTAATAATAATAATAATTTAGAAAATTTGAAGAAATTACATGAAATAGTAAATGTAATGGAATCACAAAAAGAAATATTAGAACATGAGGATTCAATTCCCTACCATGATGAATTAACTAATAAAATTAATCGTTTAATTCATAACGGATTAAAAGAACTATCACAAGAAACAAATGATAGAAAAAAAATAAAAAATTACGAATTACTTTTTAGTTCAATTATTGGTGTTCTTGAGGGTGTTAAACAAATTGTATAATGGAAAATAACGATTTTAAAGGTCTTTGGGCTGAGTATTCAAAATTAGTTCTTAAGGAACTTGATAGGATGAATAGCAACTATGAGAACCTTAGAAGTGACTTTGATGATAGATTTAAAGAAATAAATGAAAAACTTAGTGATGTAAAAAACACTAAGGAAACCGTTCTCGAAATTAAAGTTTGGCAAGAAAAGATTAATGAAGTTTGGTCGCCGTCTCAAATGAAAGAGGCTAAGGATGAACTTTATAAACAAAAAAATAGGTGGTCAGCTACAGTAGCCATCTTAATATTTATACAAATAGTTATAGGAATAATAGCATCAATTAAAACATTTTTCTAATGGAAAAAAAATGGTATCAACATATAAAAATTCAGTTATTGGCTGATATGTTAAAAGAAAAAGGTAAATGGTCACAAGGTAGAGTTTATCTTTTATTATCTATTTTAGCTTACTATTCAACTTTAAGTATTCTTACACATAGTGGAATTAAGAAAGCTAGTGAAATAGATTTAAAAACATTTGATAATATTATACAAGCCCTACAATGGTCTATGGGTCTTTTTGCCGGATACGTATTCGGTGGTAAAGGTCTTGACGCCTTAAAAATCATAATGGGTGGAAAAGGGAAGGATCCTGAATCAGAAACACCTTAATATCTTATAAATTAAAGACCTCGTTTATCGAGGTCTTTTAGTTTAAGGGTGGGGAGGGTATTTCCTCTTTCAATTATAATTAGTATAATTGACTATATAATAATTTCTAACAAATGGCAAAATTATGAGTAAAGTATTTTTAGAGTACATTTGGCTTGATGGTAACACCCCACAACAACTTAGAAGTAAAACTAAAGTTGTGGATAAAGAAGACATTCTTGAAATGGAAGGTAACCCAAAACAGGGTTACGCTAAGTCATACCCACATTGGAGTTTTGATGGAAGTTCAACCAAACAAGCTGGAGAAGAAAAATATGGTTTTAAAGGTACAGATTGTGTACTAAAACCCGTCTATGTTGTAGATGACCCCTTTAGGGGAAAACAACACAAATTAGTTTTATGTGAGGTATTTAATCCCGATGGTGAAACACCACATAAAACAAACACAAGGGCTAAATTAAGGGAACTTCTTAATGAATTAAAGTTTAAAGAATATGATGCAAACTTAAAAGAGGTTCCGTGGTTTGGTTGGGAACAAGAATACGTTATCACCCATTCAGCAAACCCATCATCACAATTTCAATATAATGGAGGATTACCATTAGGTTTTAACCCTCAACAAGAACACCCCAGACCACAAGGTGATTATTATTGTGGGGTCGGTGGTCTTAATGTTATTGGTAGAGAACTAGTTGAAACCCATCTAAATAAATGTAATGAAGTTGATATTAGTATAGGTGGAATTAATGCTGAAGTATTGATTAGTCAGTGGGAGTATCAAATAGGTCCTGTTACAGCACTTAATGGCTCCGACCAACTATGGATTTCACGTTATATACTTGAAAGAGTTGCTGAAACTTACGGTTTTGGTATTTCATATCATCCTAAACCTGTTAAAGGTGACTGGAATGGTAGTGGTTGTCATGTTAATTTTTCTACTAAAGAAATGCGTGATAAGGGTGGGTTAAAAAAAATTCTTGAAGCTTGTAAAAAACTAGAAAAACGTCATAAAGAACATATTGAAGTATATGGTGAAAGTAATGAGTTACGTTTAACTGGTAAACACGAAACATCAAGTATGGAGAAGTTCACTATGGGTAATAGTGATAGAGGTTCTAGTATCAGAATTCCTGTAAATACTTACATTAACGAAAGGGGTTATTTTGAAGATAGACGGCCAGCGGCTAACTGTGACCCTTATAAAGTTTCACTTGTGATGGTTGAGACCGTATTCGATAAAGCTGGCATAATAGTGGAACAACAATAAGTTTTATGAAAAGAGGAAAAGAGATTAGGTTAAACCTGCCTTACGATTACAATGTAGTTTCAGGTACGGTTGACAACAGAAATCCTGAATCTATATATATTCAGATATCAGCGTGGGGAAAACCAAAAAATAAATATGAGGAAAATTTTGACAGTGTTATAAAACAAAAATCTAAAAAAATTAAGAAAAAATTATTTGAAGTATTAGATATGAATCATTTTTTTGGTAAAGCAATAGTAGATTTTAATATGGCATCGTCAGGTATTTCACATAATAAAAGAAGTTTTATGTCAGTAGAAATGACGTTATTTCAAAAAGAGTTAACACCTGTTAACTCAGATAAGTTATTACCAAAACTCAATAAAATATCTGAAAAAATCATAACTGATATATTTGAGGTTGATGAAGATTTTAAATTTTACAGGAAAAAGAATTAGAAACATAAAACCCCGAGAAATCGGGGTTTTTTATTAGAAATATATTTCTTCTAATTTGCCTTCCACTTCGAAAGGGTATATTGGGGTCCATTGGGTTATTTCATTTGCCATTACGGGTTTACCACCCCCATTTTTATTTATGGCCACTGTAATATGTGGATTTAAGTTTTTTGTTTTAAACTCGGTATCAACTTTAACAGCTAAAACCTTATCCGTCCTACCAATATGTGTAATCAATAAATCAAACGATTGACCTAATAATGGTTTATACTCTTCTTTTAACGATCCCATGTTTATTGTCATATGATGTGCTAAAACTTCCCAATTTGTAAATAAGTCATTATCAGGTATTTTAATATATTCAAGTAACTTAGCTCTAGATTCCTCAGTTAGTACTATAGCTGAATAGGAAACATTTTTTTTAGATTCTGTTATAAGTTTATCAAAAATTTCTTTTTCTAACCTTTCTTTTTCATCACCTATTTCTTTACCTATTAACCCACGTCTTTTAAGTGCGTCACCAGATGTTGTAATACGATATTTTAAGAATGCCTCAACTAATTTCATATTCATACCATTAAATCTCGCAAAATCAGTTAAAGTTACTTCATCTAATTTACTGGTTTCATATTTTTCTCTTAGTTTAAATGCGTTACTGGAGTTTAAACCTAAAAACTGTATTAAGAAACTAATCTGTTTACCCTCATCTGATGTATACTTAAGTCGGTCAACCAAGGTTTTTTCAACCAATCTAACGTCATTACTTCTCAATAAAGTCGCTATTAGTATTAGTGGATTTTTATTTTCAATCATTGGTTCCATTGTAACTACTAGACGTGAAAATATCCAATCCCATAAATTATACTTGTTAATCATTTGTGTAAAATAACCAACAGATTGTGCTTGTTTAATTCCTTTTATAAACTCATCCCTAATTCTTTCTTGGGATAACGGTAACCCATTACCACTAATAGGTGTTTTATCTTTGGTTATCGCATCAATAATGTCTTTATCTAATTCAGAACCCACTCTAGCTGCAAACCTAAGTGCTCTAAGTATACGTAATTTATCCTCATCAAAGCGTTCGGATGCGGAACCAACAGTCCTAACTATATTACCTTCTATATCATTAATACCACCAACCAAGTCAACTACTTCACCATTATCTATATCATAAAATAGAGCATTCATAGTTAAATCTCTACGTAATACGTCTTGGTCAATTGATGTGAATTCTACAGAGTCAGGTCTTCTACCTTTGCCAACATCTTTTCGAAAAGTGGCAATCTCATACTGTCCATCTTCAGTGATAACATTAACTATAGCGAACTGTTCCCCCATATCTATTGTACGATACATACGTAACATAGATTTAACTTTTTCTGGTGTCGCATCGGTTGCTAAATCAAAATCCTTTGGTTCCTGTTTATTTAATAAATCTCTAACAGCACCACCAACCACGTATAATTCATGACCGTTTTCTTTAAAAATACGGTTCATTCTTAATACAGAATCTGGTAATTCCATTTTTAATTCTCGTCTTATAACTTCTTCTTTCAATTTTTCTTTGTAATTTGGGTTTAATATGTATATGTCAATATCAACTTCATTTATGTATTTTTTATACTCTTTTACAAAAGACCAACAATTATTGTATCTACATTCTTCTTTTTTATCTTGCCACAATGGGGCAGAATTTACGACAATATTATTACCATCTGGACTAATCCAATTATCAAATTTAACTAAAATAATATCATTATTAGAATATTTTTCAATAGAAATTATAGTTCCAGATTCCATCACCCATTCATCCATGGTACGTCCATCATCATCTAATTCACGTCCGTCTACAATAATTTCTGCACCAACTGTTAACATTTCTGGTGTTGCGGGAAAATATTCTGAATTTAATACATCATCGACCCAATCAAAATCGTTCTCTTTTAAGATTTTTCTAACCACATTCTTCATATAAGATAAATATCTATATTTATGGCATATTTATTATAAAAATCTGCACATGAAAATATTATTACCAGGTGAAACAAATAAAAAAGGATTCTTAGTCGAATACGATTCAGGATTCATTTCACCCAATTTAGAATACAAAGGTAAGAAAAATTTAGATTTAATTAAAGAACATCTTAAACCAATGGAGTTCTTAAATGAATTTAAATCAGGTACGAATATAGGAAAAGACGGTACATTACCAGATGTTGTTATAGTTTACGCGGTACTTCAAAAATGGGGTATTGAAAATAAAAACGGAAGAGTATACCCAAAAGAAATTCTTGAAAGAGAGAATGATAGATACCAAGAATATATTAAAATGGGAACATCTCTTGGTGAACTGAATCACCCAGAATCATCAATTATCGATGCTGACAGGGTTTCACATAGAATAACAGAAACTTGGTGGGAAGGTAAAACCTTAATGGGTAAATTAGAGTTAGATACAACTCCAGGTTATCATAAATTAGGTATTATTAGTTCTGTTGGTGACAAGGTTGTCAATATGATTAGAAAAGGCTGGACTGTTGGTATCTCATCTCGTGGTGTTGGATCTCTTAAACAAGAAGGTGGTAAGAATGTTGTTCAAAGTGATTTTGAATTAATTTGTTGGGATATTGTAACTTCACCGTCAACTCCAGGTTCTTGGATATCTTCAGATTCTTCAGATTTAAAAACATATACTGAATCAGTAGAAAATAAGATGGGTTGTAATGGATATACATGTCAATGGAATTTAGTAGAAGAGTCTACACCAACTACAATACCTTTTACTGACATTAGTGAAATGAAAAACCAAAAATTATTACAAGGATTAAATAAATTTTTAAAATAAATAAGATATTTATTTTTTGCAGCTGCTTTAGCAAAAAGCAGCTTAGCAAAAAAGATCAAAAAGCAGCTAGCAATGAAAAAAAGTTTAAATCAATTAATTTGGGAGTCTAAGAAATCTGGTAAACCAGTTAATCCGTGGGCCATTTGTACCACATCTGTTGGTAGAGAAGATAAAGCTAAGTATGAAAGATGTGTTATGGACGTAAAAAAGAAATCACCAATTAAAGAGCATCATGGTGAAGATTGGAATCCAAAAATTTTAGATATGTCTTTAAATACGTTTTTAGATAAACTTAAGAGTCTCGATAAATCTGGTTATGACAGAATAGAATCTATCATAGAAAAAAACAAATCTAAAATTGTAAAAGAAGGTAGAATAAATGAGGTTGGTGGTTATGATGACCCCAATATGTATGCACAACACGCTGGTGCATATCTAGGTATCATAAAAGGTGATTATAATAAAATTATTGAAGCATTAAAAAGTATTGAAAATGTTCATTCAGATATGTTAGATGATAAATTTAGAAAAGAAATGGAAAATTTTTTAGCATCAATGGATGAACCCTTAAAAAAATTAAGAGAGTCACTTATTAATGTAGAGAAGAGACATTTAGGCCATCTTAGAGGTGGGAAACCAACTCCAAGGGATTTAGATAATGAAGAGTAATATATAAATAAAAATATTAAATAAGGGGATATGATTTACATATCCCTTTTTTTTTGATAAAATTATCATATAAAATTATAAATTATGGAAGATAATGTAGCAAAGTATTACCTCGTAAAGGTTGAGTTCGAAACAATTAACGAACAAAATGGTAGATTAAAAAAAATTAAAACTAAGTATCTTGTAGATGCAATGACTTGTACTGAAGCTGAGGCTCGCGTACGTTTGTATTTAAAGGATTCTGTTTTAGATTATGAAGTGGTTGGTGCGACTAAAAGTGACATTGAAGATGTTGTTACAGTTCCTGAACCAATTAAGGTTGTATCTAAATCTTAATTACGATATTTTTTAGGTAAATTAACACGGTCAGCGACTTTTTGAAATACACCACCATGGTTTCTACCTTCGGTGTCCTCAACTCCGTGAGCCGCATGAATTAATTCGTGTTTAATAATATCTTTAACGTATTCCGTATCTTTTAAGGCCTTGGGGTGTATTTTCATATCTCCAAGGTCTTTTTCATTTTTTGGATGTTTGAATGATCCAATCTTACCATCTTTAATGTTATCATCAACAGTAATAACTATATCATCATTAACAGGTTCCTCACCTGTTATATCAATATATGCATCTCTAACATCTTTTTCTATCTTATCTTTCATGTAACTAACTTTTTCTGTAGCCTCAGGATAGTTTGAATTTTCTTTTGCTTTCTTTTGCATATAATCTACTTTTTTATCAAAATTCCCCATTTTGATACGATTATCAGTAAACTCTTTTAAGATATTTTTAATGTTTCTTTTCATTAATAATAAATATCTACCATTTTAAATAAAAATTTTCACTTATTTCTCTTGACTATTTGCACTTTGCGTTTGGCAAACATATTTATTTAGAAATCTTGTAGTTATACCTGCAAGTAAATAACCATAAACAAAATAAATTGAAAATGGCAAACGAAAAGAAATCGATTATTGAGGAAGCTCTTCTTGAGGCATCAAATATTGACGCCACTTTCAAATCCAACGCAAAAGAAATACTGGCTCATACAATGGGTTCAGAAATTGAAGAAATGGTAAAGGAATCATTAACTGGTTCGAAAACAAAAAGGAATTTGAAGGAAGAGGATGAAACAGATTTGGACTTAGAATTGGATTCTGATGACGAAGTTGAAGTAGAAGGTGATGAACTGGATCTTAACTTAGACACAGAAGACGGTGAAGAGGACGAAAACACTGAAGACGAAGAAAATGAAGAAGTTGAATTAAATCTTGAACTTGGAGACGAGGACGGAGATTTAGATGATACTGACGACATTGATTTAGACTTGGGTGGACTTAGTGACGAAGATGGGGACACTGATTTAAGTGGACTTGGTCTTGGTGACGAGGATAACACTGACTTAGACTTAGATTTAGGTGGTGAAGGTGACGAAACTGATGTTGAAACTATGGACCTTACAGGTGCTAGTGACTCTGATGTAATCTCTGTTTTTAAGAAAATGGGCCCAGAAGATGAAATCGAAGTTGTAAATGACAACGGAATGGTAACCTTAAAAGATAATAAATCTGGTTCAGAATATCGTATCGAACTTAATACAGGTGGTCAAGAAATTGGAAGTGTTGAAACTTCTGAAATTGGACCTGAACTTGAATTAGGTGAAAGTACTGAAGAAGATGAAAATTTAGAAGAAGGTGTTATCTACGAAATTGTAGTAGAAGACGACGAAACTGAAGAAGATGATATGTCTGATTATATGGAAGACGAAAACTGGGGTTCTAAAGAACACGAATTTAAACGTGAAAATGGACACAAAACTGGTAATGTAGACGGACATTATAAAGACTATGAAATGGAAGATGATGAAAACGAAGATAACATGTCATACATGAGTCGTACATTAGGTGCCGGAGAAAAATTTGGACGTAATGGTTTACCAAAACCAAAAACATACAAAGATATGTCAGGTATTTATACATCGAACAATTCTGTGACTGAATCTAAAATTTTAAATCTTACAAAAGAAAATACAAATTTAAATACAAAAAACCTAACTATTGAAAATGAGAACAAAGAACTTAAAGAAAATCACGATAAAATGGTTGACGCTCTTAAACAGTTCAGAACTAAACTTCAAGAAGTAGCGGTTTTTAATAGTAATCTTACTTACGCTGTAAGACTATTTACTGAGAATTCCACAACAAAAGACGAAAAACAGGAAATTTTAAAAAGACTTGATGGTGCTAAGAGCATTAAAGAATCACAGTCTATTTATAAACAACTGATGAAGGAATATTCAAGTGGTAAAGCTCCAATTAAGGAGTCAATCGACGAGAAGATTAACAAAACGGCTTCAAGTGGGGCATCACAAATTAGTGAACAAAGCGTATTTGTACATCCAGAGTTAAAAGAAATGAAGAAACTTTGGGAATACAATTATAAAAAATAATAACAATAAAAAGAAAAAAAAACCTACAAAAATGGGATATTTATTAAAATCAGGTGAGGTTGGTAATATCGGATTAAAGCACCAAAAAGCTATCCGTGAGGCAACTGTAAACAAATGGGATTCATTAGGATTCCTTGATGGCTTAGAAGGCCACATTAGAGAGAACATCGCTTTGTTATATGAAAACCAAGCATCAGTTCTTATTAACGAGGCAACTCAGGCAGCTGGTGGTCAATCTACTGGTTCTTTCGAGACTGTAGTTTTCCCTATCGTTAGACGTGTATTCTCTAAATTATTAGCGAATGACATCGTATCAGTACAAGCTTTGAACTTACCTATCGGTAAATTGTTCTACTTCGTACCAAAAACTTCAGATAGAAATACTGATGGTACTCACAATCAAATGTATGTATCAGAATGTGTTAACTGTCCTGAAGCAGTATTCGGTGATTGTGCAAAGAATCTTTATGATAGATTCTATAATGACGGTATGTTTGACCAGTCAAAAGGTAATATCACTATCAAGATAGCTACAGGTACTTCGGTAACTTGGACAGCTTGTACTGGTGGTTATGACCTTACAGCAGGTAAATCTCCAGCAGCATCAGATGGTTCATTACGTAACCAAATCGTACAGGTAACTGGTTTCAATAACTCAGCTCCTGGACGTTTAATTGGTCCTGATGGAAATGAAATGGATACTGAATCTTTCTTAGCTTCATTAAACGTTATAGCTAACGCTACAATTTCTGACGCAGATGGTCAAGTTATCTACAACATCGGTGATACTATTCCTTTCCGTTTGTTAACTCAAAAATACGGTAGAGGTATTGTTGATTATGGTGATATCTGTACTCCAGATGGAAAACTTAACATCGACTTAGATTTAACTCATCCAACTTGTGTTACTTGTTCAAGAAACACTTTTGATGGTTATATCGGAGCTGATTACACAGGAACTACAATCACTAACGCTTCAGTAGCAATTACTTGGAGACAGTATGAAGATCTTGAAATGACTTCAGAAATGGGTGAGGTATCTTTTGAACTTGAGTCTGTAACAGTTTCTGTTACTGAAAGAAAGTTAAGAGCTACATGGACTCCTGAATTAGCACAAGACGTTAGTGCATTCCACAACATCGACGCTGAAGCAGAATTAACAGCTTTATTATCTGAACAAGTTGCAGCTGAAATTGACCGTGAAATCTTAATGGATTTACGTAAAGGTGCAGCATGGCAATTACGTTGGGATTACAACGGTTGGAAGCGTTTACCAAACAATAATGGTTACACTCAAAAAGATTGGAACCAAACATTGATTACAGCTATCAATCAAATCTCAGCTCAAATTCACAAAGCTACTTTAAGAGGTGGTGCTAACTTCGTTGTTGTATCGTCTGAGGTATCAGCGGTAATGGATGACTTAGAGTATTTCCACGTATCAAATGCAGCTCCTGAGCAAGATCAGTATAACATGGGTATCGAGAGAATCGGTTCACTTTCTGGACGTTACAGTGTGTATCGTGACCCATATTCTCCATCATACTCAGTATTGATTGGACACAAAGGTAAGTCATTGTTAGACACTGGTTACATCTACGCACCATACGTGCCGATGCAGCTTACGCCTACAATGTACAATCCGTTTAACTTCGTACCTGTTAAAGGTATCATGACTCGTTACGCTAAGAAAATGGTTAATAACCGTTTCTACGGACACATCAGAGTTGACGGTTTACGTACTTTTGATATCAGAGAGTTAAGATAATCTTAATTTAAGATAAAAACTAAGGGGGACTAAGTCCCCCTTTTTTATTGCTTAATAATCATCATCGTCATCACTATTGTTATTGTTATAACCTCTACGGTTATTATCGTAACCAACATCATTTGTATAAGACCTTAAGTTAGCTAATTCAATAGAAACTCTTTTAAAATCATCACTGATGATTTTTATATCTTCGAGTTTTTCCTTAAAAGATTCATAACCAGCTTCAATGAGTTTTCTTTCATTGTCAGTTAAGTCATCAACACTAACAGCTATTTTATTAGCCATCATTTCAATGTACTGTTCTTTAAGGGTTTTGAATTTCATATCTTTCATAACACAAAGATATGAAGAATTATTTAATAAACCTATGTTTTTCTATTTCTGGTAATAAATCTAATGGTCCTTTTTGGGTTTTAATTAAAATTAAATCAACCTCATCTTCAGTTAAAAAGGCAATTGGGTCTTCCCAATCAGTACCTAACATTTCATATGTACCAATCCCTTCACGGCCGTGAAGAAGATAACCTGTTCTTGGACCAACAATAGAAATTCTATGGCCATTTGGTAAAATAACAATTGCCTGATTTGTAAATATAGCAGATGCATTTGGGTGTTTTTTAAATACCAAATTTTTAAATCTAATTATGTGTTTATCGGTACCCAAATTTCTCCGTTCCAAAATTCTAATCTATTTAATACTTGATTCCACAATACAGAACCTAAAGAGTGTACACGTCCAGTAAATATTGCGTCACCATCAGCCTGTAAAACAAACTGTGGGTTTGGGTTATTTTCGATATCCAATCTAACCACATATTGATTGGGTACCATATTAAGTGTATTACCTAAAATAAGGTTATCTATATTAGGTATATAGTGACCTACTAACCCATCTAAAATACTAGGTGTTTCTTTTATTACAAAATTAAAACTTTTAATTGATTTTTTTATCATTTAATAAAAATAAAAAAAGGGAGAGTATTGTAAACCCTCCCTTTTTTATATTTTCATATACCTTAAAGATTAGTAGTTTTTAACATCCTCTTTAATACCTTTTTCACGGGCCACTTCTTTATTGGTTTTACCTTTAAAGTTAGTGAAAACTGCATCTATAACCTCTTTTGGTAAACCACCCATAAGTTCCATCATACCTACAGCCGTAACTTGTGCGTCTTTTGAATCCCAAATAGTTGTTGCACTATCACCAGATTTGGTTTTATCATGGTGGAAAGCCACTTTTGAATAGATTTTTTCACGAGTTTCTTCTTCCTTAACGGATTTATCAATCACGTAGATTAAAACACCATTTTCTGTGTATTGGTTAAAATACTTTTTGAAATCGTGTTGGTCAGAAGCCACACACCATTTAGTAGATTTACCATACATACCAGAACTGCGTGAGGTAAGAGGTTGAATTACCAAAAATTTGTCATCTTCAAAAAGTGTAACAGTTTCAAACTTTTTAACCTGACTCTTAGTTACTTTTTCACGAGCCAATTTAATTGTGTCAACAATTTCTGAGTTATTACTGTAAGAATATATATCCTTATTTTCTAATAAATTCTTTTGAGATAAATCTTCAAATTCTTTCACAATATCAAACATTTCTTTGAATGTGTTAGTTTTTAATTCTTCTTTAAGCCAATCAATCCAAGTTTCTGCTTGTTTTACCATGAAAGGTAAATACTTGTTTGTAACTGATGGATCATTCTCAGCTAAAATATCAATTAAATCGATGCTAAACTTCGGATTTTGGTCCTTTAAATCTTTTTTCTTTGCCATAATTTGAAACGGTTTTTTATTTATTTTATATATTAAATTTAAGTATTTTATTTCATTCTGTCAAACACAAATTTGTGTTTTTTGATGTTACTACCAATTATTTCTGATTTCACTAAATGGATTGGGTTAAAATAGTTTATTTCGATTAAGCCACGTGGGTTAGTGAATACTTCACCCTCAATTTGAACCCAAGCCTCAGAAGTACAACCCCTTGGGTATGAACTATAACCAATTACAATACCGTATGGTTTTTGATTATGGTTAAATAACTGACCATTTTTTCTTCTAACCCTATCTCCGATATTAAATTTAAACATTATACAAATGTACGAATTTTTATTAAACTACCAAATATTTATAATAAAAGAATTTCACATGAAAAAAGTAATTAGACTTAATGAAAACGATATCGAAAAATTGGTAAAGAAAATTATCAAGGAAGATGGACAACAAGCTCCATCACAAGGTGGTCAACCAACACAAAAAAAGAAAGAAGAAAAATTACCTAATGTAAAACAAGTTGGTGATGGTGTTTTACCTGGAATTGATAATATTATTAGAACAATACAGGATGCTAAAAGAGAATATGAAGATTTATGTAACGCTAAGTTAACTGGTAATGATGGTTATTCAAAAGAAATAGACGGTATTGTTAATGACTTTTCTAAGTTAGAAGATAAAGTTAGAAAGTCTAAAGAAATAATAACAAATCATTTAGTAAAACAAAGAGATGTTAAAAAAATGGATTATATGAAACATCAACAACAAGATATGTCTAGAAAAAGAATGGATGCACAAAAAAACGGAAAACCTTATTTCTACTAAAAATTAATGAAACATAAAAAAACCCCGATTTTGTCGGGGTTTTTTATTTAATAACGGTTCTAACACCAGTCTTTTTCCGATACAATTGTAAATGGGATTACATCTGGATAGGTTCTAACCTCATTACCAGATTCAATTTTAAGTTCCATAAAATAATCATTAGGTATAAACCAAGATGTATCAACTAAGAAGAAATTACCATCTACAGTTCTACTTACTTCATGCCAATCGATATAACCAATTTCAACATTACCACCTTCTTTAATATAAATCCTATAATAAACTTTATCTATAATAGCCGATTGGTCATACACATAAGGTATACGTACATTTACATTAACCCTTCTAGTATCACCCCTTTTAATTTTTTCTTTATACTTAATACCTGTAACATTAAATTCATATTCATAAATTGACATATTAGTCGAGTCACCAACACCTAACCCATTAGCCCCAGCACTTAAAGTAGAACCGATATTGTAATATCCAGTATCATCTTTTACAATGAAATCAAGTTCAACATTACCTAAATTTTTCCCATTAATAGTTACGGACTCCCAAACATCACGGAATTGGATATTTCCACAATACCCAGAAAGTGGGTCATCAGAAACAAGTAAATTTACAGAATAAACACCAGTTGTTATTTGTGTGATTCCTGATGGTGGTATTACTGTGAATATATTATCGTTTTGGTCATATATTGTTACACCAGAAAAAGTAGCATTTGTCGCCTGCCCACCCGCGTTAACATAAAGACATATAGTATTATTTTTATTTAAATAGAATTTGTTACGATCATCCTTAATTGTGTCATCCCATGTTGTTTCAAGGAATGGTTCATATACCGTATTTGTTTCTCTACCGAAAAAACCGACATACTCAGCATCAGCTAATGGGGCAATTTCCAATGGATAATGGAAAGCTAAACCTAAACCATAGGTTAAACCCGTATATCCACTCAATATAAGACCGTTAATGTAGTCTGTTATATCAATACACACATTTTCATCTCCATGATCAAAGTGTTGTGTGGCAACCACTAAATTAGTCCCACCACTACATACTGTTGTACCAGAAGAACCTGAAGTCGAACCAGAGCACCAATTTGTTGGGTCATTATAAATCCCTTCGTTTGACCAACATGTAATTAAACTTTCTCTTTGGAACCAATTTGAGGGTCCTTCACAATATGTTTTATCACCATCAGCACATGAAACTTTTACGGGTGCATAATCATATCCATTACCCTCACACCAAGATTCAGGAACTTCGAAAAGTGTTAAATCAAAACATGTGGCTCTTTTAATGTCACCTATACAAGATGAAACAGTACGACAAAATTGTTCTTGGTCAAAACAAGAGGTGTTAGTCATTTTGAGAACGTGTCTCATATTAGTGACAGAACCAATTTCTTTTGTATTTATTTTTTGGATAATTTGTTCAAAATCGACATCGAAAATGTATCTTGAATATTTTAATAAGTCTGAATTAAGTGAACCACCATGGAATAACTCCACAATAGGGTTTCTCCCCGTATTAACAGACGAATTTCTAACAATTGTATTGTCTTTGGAGAAGTATGAACGTAATATTCCCATTAAATCTTTTTACTATAAATATCACTAAGATTAGTTAGTTTTCACACCTTTACTTAAGAACCCACAATTTTCTATTTCTTTGTATTTAGTACCGTCTGGGGACGATTTTTCGACAATACTACCCATATTATCATTAAACCATTTAATAAGTTCATTTTTTGTTTTATCACCGTCAGCCGGTAATCTAGAACCCTGGTGGATATGACCCTCAACATATGCTCTCATTTTAGTCATAAATTCCCAAATAACGTCACCATATGGGATTGGGTGCAATTTTTCATTCTCAACTTTAATTTGTGTTAAAATATCTTCACCTTTTAATATTGCGGGTGTAAATCCTTTTTTAGATGAGCCTTGGTGACTGATTAAATTAAGGTTATCCGCAACAACATTGATGTGAGTTCTATCCTTATCTAAATTTAATTTTTTATTAGTTTCCTTTTCAGTATTAGTGTTAGCGTAAGTTTGTGGTAATGTATGGTTAACAGTTATATAAGCAGGATTCTTTTTATTGAGTTTAAAACTACCACCTAAAACATTAGCTTCATTTTGGGTATCCTGATTATTTAAAATTGATTGGTAATCAATTTTACCAGCCCTTAAAATAACCTCATCATAATTAGTTTTATTTCTTAAAATAAAATCCGTATTTCTTCTACCTGAAAAACCTATATCATCCTTATCTGGGTATATTTTCCAATTACCATCGGAAGATTCTGGTTCTTGACTCCAGGCACCATTGTAGTTATCAACTTCAACGCGCCATTTATTAGGGAAAAAGGGTGAATCAATAAAATCTGGTGGTCTTTGTTGAGCGATAACAGGACCTATGTATTCTCTTCTTATCTTTTTATTTCTAAAATCAAATACCGCTATTTTAACTGTCTCACCAACTCTAGGTATAACGTTAATGAATTTTGGCATTAAAGGTTGACACCAAGGTAATCCACCCTTACCAGGATCTAATAATTCATTTGCTTGAGATATATCGTTATCAACACCTTCAACACGAACTCTAATTCTTCCTGCGTCATAAGGATCATCAATAGAGACTACAATACCATAGAACCAAAGAGGAAAACTCTTTTTATCTAAAGTAGTACTACCCCAACCTAAATCATACCTTTTCTCACTCATTATTTATTATCTATACCAAATCTGGTATTCAATTCATTAGTAACCTCGTTATATTTTTTTTCTATAGAAATCCAATAATCATAAACCTTAATTAAATCTTTTCTAACAGATTCAAATTCGGTCGCTAATTCTTTTTGAATTTGAACCAATTCATTATTTCCTTTATTTTTAATATCTTCCATTTTATCTAGCTGTTGCATTACCTGAAGCTATACCGACTACACTACCAGCAACTTGTACTGGTCCACCCGCGTTACCACCTGTACCTTGAATAACCGTACCAGGTTTTATGGCTACATCAATAACCATTTCAGATGTTATAGCGTTAACAATTTCTTCTACCCTAATTCTTTCCATAATTTCATCTGGTGAGATTTGTCCACTTGGAAGTGGTCCAACTGGAATACCTGCCTCAGATTGTCTTTGAATTATTCTTGCAGCAACTTTTGACGGACTTAACCCTGGTCTAGCTGTTGAGGCTAAAATTAAAGGTGTTGGCATTGAAGATGACCTTGTTGTTGGTATTTTAAATAAATTCAACAAAGACGTTAATATCGAACTAGGATTTTTAAAATCGGTATTATTTGGATCTATTTCTTTACACTTTCCCATTTTTATGTGAATTCTGAAGTATTAGGTGTTGGCATAGTTATAAGTACTCCTTCAACAACACCAGTTACAATGCTAGCTATTGCTTTCATTTTTATTTTAGACTGTTCCTTAACAATTTTAACACCAATCTCAGCAACTAATTTTATGAGTTCATGTTTAACCTGTTTAAATATAATCTCTAATAAAGCAGCTAAAGATTCTCTTGATATAAATTCAAAAAAAACTTTGGTGGCTTTAGCATAATTAAAACCATCTGTCGCATTTACAGTCATGTCATTAACAGTTTTTGATGATATTTGATATAAAACTACTATTTTAGGTTCTAAACCAACATTAGTTAATATCTTAGGTAAATCAGTAATTAATTTAAAATTAAGTGATTTTTTGGATGTCTCCTTATCTTCAGGTGGTACTGTAGATGTTAAATCGTCATTTAATGTGGTCATAGATTTTTCGATAACAACATTAACTTTAGATGGTGGGGTATTTCTTACCTCATCAAATACATCCTTAACAACTTGAGGGTTAACTGTTACGGGTAGTAATCCACACCCTAAATCTAAATTAACAGCCCCTTTGTATTTTTGATTTGCTATATTCTCTATTTCAAATAATTCATCATTGCTAAATTTAAAAAAGCTATCATCCGATTGATATTCCTCTTTACAAGGATCAGTACTTGTTATTCTTTCCTGTAAAGCATTTGTTTTTTCTTTAGCGATTAATGCATCTAAACTAGTGTTAACTTTGGGTAAATTAGCACCTAAAGAACCTGTTAACCCATTCATTAATTTAGACATCATATTTTCCAATGAAAGTAACTCCATTGAATTAATATAAGCAATTAAAAAATCATCAAACTTTCTACCACCAAAAGAACTATTAATTTGCATCGTAAATTCTTGTGTTAAAGGTAAATACGTAACATCTAATATATTTTTCCATGACGCAAAACCACCAGTTTGTATTAGATTATACAAAAACCAGTTAAAATCTGTGGTAGCATTTTTTCCGTAAAACATTGAACCATTATTTGAAGAAGGGTTAATTTTAAGTAACCCATCAAAATCAATTTCTTTAACTTTTACAGTCATAACGGGTGTAGGACTTGGTATAGTAAAATCAGCTCCACAAGCTAAACCAGCTTTAATACCTTGAATAAATCCTTCTTTTAAAATTTTAATTAATGCAGGAAAAAATTGGATTAGTATTTCTACTAATATTCTAGCCGCTTCACACCTCCCCTTATCTTTGGGTGATTTAGCATTATCTTTACAAGTAACACTTAATAGGTCTATTAAATAAGGTAGTAGGTTTTTATTTTTTGATATAACAGATTGTAATGAAGATGTTGACCTTCCTTTTGGTAGATTACCTAATACCTCAAAAAGAGCGACATTATTAATGGCTTGTTGTTTATCATTAATGAATCCCATTTATTTAAGTTTATAATCTTTTTTATCGTCATCATCTTTTTTATCGTCATCTTTAAAAAGGTCTCTTAATAATAACATATCTTCTGGAGATATGTTACCATCAGAAGTGTTTTCATTATTACCAGAACCTGGTTTAAAAATTAATTGACTAAGTAATTTAACTAAACTTAATTTTTTATCTATAGTAGTATCAACAATTTTTAATAAGTCAGTATTTGCTTTATTAAGATTTGTTAAATCATGCATATCTTCAACATTAACCTTATTTTTATTTTCATTAATGGTTCTAATACAAGTACTTCTTTGTTCAACAAGTTCATTGTAAGCTTCTTGAGCCATAGATAAAAAACTATCGGTTGTTAATTTAACTTCTTTTTTCTTCGGTCTTGCCATAAACAGTTTATTTGCTTATAAATATCAAAATGGTGGTTTTTATAAACCGCCATCTTTAATTAACTTGTAAATTGTTTTATATCGTTTCATAGCGTTTCTTATATCTTTCGTACTAAGAGCTGTAATTTCTCTCATGTAATATAAGATAAGATTTTTGTTATACTTGTTTGTCGCATCCTGACCCTCAAATATACCTTCCCAATTCTCTAAAATAGATATTAGAGCGTTACCAACTTTGATTTCATTATCATTTAGTATTTTATTTTCTAATTCTTCTTTAATACTTTCACTGATATCACCTAAAAGTGATGTTAAATTAACTTCTTGATTATCTATATGGTAAGATAAATCTTCATTTTCTTCTAGTTCAGAAGAGACATCTTCATAAGAAATTAATGTTTTTAGTTTTTTATCATCTTTAATTAATTTACCTAAAAGATAGTGCTTACAAACAGTACCATAGTAAGAATAAGATTTTTTACCTTTAGCTGGTTTGAATTTATGAAATTTTATCATTAAAAATGATAAAGTATCTGAATGCAAATCTTCAAAAGACATATTTTTAGAGTATAATTTATACCTCCTAATAATACTTTCAATCATAGTATTAAGAGGTATTTGAAGATGTAATCGATATATTTCGTTACGTCTAAATTCTTCCTTAGTTGTACCAGACCATATGAAACCATCTATCGCTCTCTTATCTTCAACCATAGAGCCTAATGATAGAAATTCTTTAACAGCATCTTCTTGGATTATACCGAAATAAGGATCTTTTTGAGGTTTCCTGCCTCTTTTCTTTTCCTCTTCCATTATTGGATTGTTGCATTTTCTCTATCAAATTTTATTCCACGATCGTTTTTAAAATAACATTCTTTTCTTGCCGTATTAAACCAAAATCTTGCCTCAATTGTGTCAATTTTTTCTTCACCATTATAATAATTGAAGAAAAGTGAATCTGTTCTCATATTAGTTTTTTTATACCCTAATTTAGGCACCGTCATCATTTTTTTATCATAATATGACATTCTTAGTAAAAATTCATATATGAAATGTAATTTAACACTAGGTTTTAAACCACCTACAGCTTTAAAAGCCTCAACTTTAATAACAGCTCCAGAGAGTTGGAAATTAGGGTAATTAAGTAATGCGTCATTATCTAAGAAACCTAATTTATCTGAAAATTCTTTTGCCCAAACTGGTTCATTTGTAAAATGTAAGAATCTACCTTCTACTGATACATCAAGTACTATCGGTAAAAAAACATCTACTTCTTTATATGCCTCAATATGTTTAGCAACATTATCGAACCAAATCTTAGAATATTCATCATCAACTTCTAAAATACTAAAATATGTTGTTTTTACATTCTCAACACCAAAATTAATTTGTGATGAAAAATCTGTATTACCATCATTTTCTATAATTTTATACTCAAAATTAGAAATAGGGAGTTCTTTTTCTGTTATAATTTTGTTAATCTCATCTGTTAACCCTTTAGCTACCACAATTAATAATAATTCTGGTTTAACTTTTTGGTTATCAATACTTTTCCAAGCTTTCTCAAAATAAGGGGCTATGGTTTCATCCATTTTATGGATCGGTAATATAATAGTTGTACTAATCATTTTATGTTGTTTTTTGTGTTTCTACATTATTTTCAACTTCAGCTGGTAACATAGCTTTAAGTTCATCAATTCTATTTTGGAAAAATTTACCGTAAACTTCTTCAATTCTTTCTTTTTGTTCTGAAACAGTATATAAATCTTTCGCTTTAGCCATCTCATCAAATAATTCTTGTGGTTCACCATCTTCTAACCAAGTTTGGAAATAGTTTGCAGCTAAATCAGCAATCATTAAAATATCGTGAGTCCAAAGACCGTTTTTATCATCCATCCATTCTGGAACCATATTAGGAACTTTACCTAAAACAGGTACATTAGATTTCATAGCCTCTAATGGAAAAGTACCAAAAGATGACTCCTCATCAATCCAAATAGCCAAACAAGATTCACTTAATGCTTTAGCAAAAGATTCTTTAGGTAAACCTCTCATGTCACGGAATGACACCCACTTAAGGTGAGGGTATTTTAAATAAAACGTTTTATAAATTTTAACCAAATCTCTTTGATCTCTAGTTGAAATAGCGATAATTGGTTTTTTAGGTGTTTCTGAAGGTTTAAAATATTCAGGAATACTTACAGGAATCACTTCAGCTTTTACTCTTTTACTAAAAAGATTTTCAATATATTCTTTTTGTTTTTCTGTTGTAGTGATAACATCGGTGATACCAAAATCAGCCCAATTTTTTCCTGGTAATAACATTTCAAAGATATAATCATATGATTGTGAAAAAATTATTCTTTTACTTGGTAACTTTGCTGTTTGTTCCATAACGTTAGAAAAAATTTCAGGTATAACAATAAAATCCTGAGTATTAACTTTTAACTGACCTCCTTCAATTGAGATGTGAGGTATTTCCGCGTATTCATCACCTAATGATACACCCATTGGAGCGTAGTCATTTTTCTCATGTAGAATCAACGATTCATACCCTAATTCACGCAATAATTTAGCATGTTCATATATTGTAGCTACTGAAGCTAAAGGATTACCTTTAGTATCCATAACAAAGAAATAGATTTTAAAATCTTTCTTTTCTAATTTACTCACCGATTCAACAATGAGACTTTTTACGTTATCTTCCATCTTCTTTTATAATTTTATATTTTATTAATGTGTTAAATGATAATTTAAAGGGAATTGATAATTGACCCTCTAATTTTGTTATTCCCATGGCTTCATCTACTGGACCCTGTTCTGTTAAAATTGACTCTATCAATACTTTAGTGGTTTCCCATTTAGTAATGTCAATTAATTGAGCGTAAGTTTCTTCGTTTTGGATATTTTCTTGATTTTCTTCTAATTCTTTTTTCGCCTCACCTAAAATATCGTCGACACTTTCAGTTTTTTCGATACGAATAAAATCACTTAACGCGTCTAAATCTAGGTAATAACAATTACCAGCGATTTTAAATAATTCTGAGTCTTCTTCTTCTCTTCTGTATTTATTCATAAAAATATATCTAACTATTAAAACTTATAAGTAAATATTAAACATTGAATAGGTCTAGTCCATTAAGTTCTTTAACGGATCTTACTGTATAATCTGAAGGTGTATCTTCATTAAAAGTTTTTTCAATTTTAATTGTGATTTTACCTTCTGGTTTTGATTGTAAAATTTCTGGGTGGTCTGTAACCATAACATCAACATGGTCCCAACAATCTGTTGTGGCTAATGTAAATTTAATATCTGGAATCATACACCCAGTTTTTGATAAGAAAAATAGTGTTGATGGTACAGATCTACCAGCTTCACGACTTGTTATAATAAATTCATGTTTACCTGTTGAAAATAAACTTAAATCATTTACGGTATTAACAGCCCCATCAATCATTTCTTCTGCGTAACCAAAAATTTCTAAACAACATTTATCATAAATAAATTCTTCAACAGTTATCTCATCGTCAGTAACACTTTCAGTCTCTAACATTTCATCTGATTTTAAAAACTCTCTTTCATTGAATTCTGGGTTAAATTGAATTTCATTCCTAACAACTTCTTCTTGTGGGAAAGTAATCCATTTTTCTAAATCATAATCACCAACAAATAACTCATCTCCATCTTCTGGGTTAAAATATTTAGTATGTGTTTTTTCTATCTGACCAAAGAAATTTCTTAATACACCGTTTATTGATATTCCTATTTTCATATTAATCTTTTAATAATTGTTTTTTACCACCGTTATTGGTTTTTTCTTCGTCTATCTGATCAAAAACCTCTTCGATTATTTCTATAATTTTATTTCTAACAATATCTTCTTTATTTCTTAACTCAACAATACCAAAACTTTTTTTATCCCTAAATTTATCAATTACGACTTCTAAAGAACTGTCTTTTTTGTTACGAATATCTTTTTGTTTAATATCACCTAAGATTATCATTTTTGAGTTTTCACCAATCCTAGTCATTAACGTCCTCATATTATCTAAACTAATATTTTGGGCCTCATCCATAATAATAATAGAGTTATCAATACTTCTACCTCTAACATAAGCTATAGGTTTTATTTGTACATAACCTTGTTCTCTAAGTTTAATAGTTAAACTCTCACCAACAATCTTATTAAAATTATCTAAAAATGAGTCCATAAAAGGTTCCATTTTTTCTTCCATAGTCCCCTTAAGAAAACCTATTTCCTCATCTTTAAGTGTTGTTACTGACTTAACTAGGATAATTTTTTTAAAGGCATTTTCTGGGTTTCTTAACAGTTTTAATGCTTCAGCACAAGCTAAAAATGTTTTACCTGTTCCAGGGAATCCAGATGTTATTATAATTTCTTTTTCTTTAATAGCTTGAACTAACTTCTTTTGGTTTTCAGTTTTTGGCTTAACATCAACACTAATTTGTGTGAGTAGTTTCCCGTTTTCAGATTGTTTATTATACACATAATTGTCAATATCTTGACGTTCGTCAGCGGATAACCTTTTTCTTCTTGCCATATATCTATTTTTTTTGTACCATCTTATTAACCCATTCAAAAGTTTTCTCCATACCTAATCTTAGTGGTTGAGATACTGCCCATCCCACTTTTTCCCTAAATAAGGTATTATCTGAATTCCTACCTTGAACACCGATTGGACATTTATGCCCGTATTTTTCAAAAAATTCAATACCATCTAGATTATTAATATGGATAACTTTACCCGAAATGTCTATAGCCATTTTAGCAAAATCATTAATTGAAATCATTTCCTCAGAGCCAATATTAACTGGTCCAGTAAAATCAGAATCCATTAACCTTAAAACAGCCTCAACACACTCATCAACATATAAAAAAGATCTAGTTTGGTTACCACTACCCCACACTTCTATTGTCCCACCATCTGGTGTTTCTGCCGCTTTACGACACATAGCTGCTGGTGCTTTTTCTTTACCATTATTCCAAGAACCATAAGGTCCAAATATATTATGAAATCTTGCTATCTTAACATTTAAACCATAATTTCTATTAAAAGATAGATATAACCTTTCACTAAATAACTTCTCCCAACCATACTCAGAATCTGGATTAGCTGGGTAAGCTGAAGATTCTTTACAATTAGGGTTATTAGGATCTAATTGATTGTGTTCTGGATACATACATGCTGACGATGAGTAAAAAACTTTACCCACATTCTTTTTTACACATTCATGCACAACATTTAAATTAATTAAAGCTGAATTATGCATTACATCGGCATCATGTTCACCAGTAAAAATATAACCCGCACCACCCATATCAGCAGCTAATTGGTAAACTTCGTCAACACCATCATCTATTACAGAGCTAACAACATTTGGATCCCTTAAATCACCAACAATAAATTTATTACAAAAATCATCGTGGTTAAGATATTCATGAATTTTAATATCACATACTGTCACATGATTACCCTCTTTTTTTAACCTTTTTGCTAAGTGAGATCCGATAAATCCTCCCCCCCCTAATACTACTATTTTTTTCATTTATAACTTTTATATGTTTTTTTTATGCCTTCTTCTAAGCCAATTAAGTTTAATGGCAAATCATTCAAAAATAAATCATTTCCAAGGTAAGATTTATCTAAACCATCTTTTTCTATAATAATAGGTACTTTATAATCAGATAAATTATTAATCATATTTACAACGTCTTTTAGTGTTACTTTTTTTTGGTAAGAACAATCTATAGATTTAGGCAGTACTTTATTGTTTATATAAAATTTGACTAAAGATATTAAATCAGTCATATGAAAAAAATCCATATATTTATTTTGGTGGATTATCATAGGTTTTTTATTCATATAATTTAACATATTAGACTTAATAAACCTACTATTTAACTCCTTCTCATTAAATACCGCAAATAATATTATATTGTAAAAATCATCATTTTTACTTATGATATTACTAATAATTTTTTTACTAATACCATACGGACTATTTGGTGAATTAATTTCAGCTCCAGATCCAAAATTTATTAATTTTTTAAAATGTGTTTTATTTTCTACTAAATTATTAAACATTAATAAATTTTGTGTTAATGTCTCATCACTATCAATCTTCATTCTATTACCACCAACAATAGCGGTATGTATAACCACATCAAAATTTTTATTCTTAAAAAATTTATTTACACTATTAATATCTGTTAAATCAAAATCATTTCTAGTAATTGATGTAATATCATACCCATCAAGTTCTTCAGATAAGTTTTTACCAATAAAACCACCACCACCAGTAATTAATATTTTCATCTATTTTTCAATTTTTCAGCTACCTCTAATATTAAATCTTCTTGTCCAGCAACTAATTTTCTATTCCCTAATTCAAATATTAAAGAAGAGTATTCAATACCATATAATTTAGATGCTTTAATAATTGGTTTTTCAAAACCAGAAAACAATTTCTTTAACCCAGTTAAAATATTTATTGGGGTAGATATTGGGTGTGACGGTACTAAATAATCCATAACTTTATCCGCCTCTTTAATTGTATCTTCAAAATTAATACCCAACTCAAAACCACTTTTTTCTAGTACTGGTATTAACATTTCTAATTGTGCATTCCCGGCTCCAGCACCAAATCCTCTAATACATGCATCAATTAAATCAGCGCCATATTCAGCAGCTATTAATGAATTGGCTATAGCACACCCTAAATTATTGTGTGCATGAAAACCTATTTTAATTTTTGTATTTGATTTTAATTTAGTAATTCTTTCTTTAACATCATTTGGTAAGTAGGTACCAGTAGAATCCATTATAATAATGGCTTCAGCTCCGTAATCTTCCATTATTTTAGCTTGATTAACTAGTTCGTCGGCATCTATAAGAGCACTCATCATTAATACCCCATATACTGTTTTATTTATTTTAGCTAAATATTCAATATGTGATTTAGATAGTGTCGCCTCAGTACAATGTGTGGCGACCCTAAACACATCTACACCATAATCTATAGCTTTTTTTGTGTCATTTAATGTTGTTAACCCTGGAATTGTATGTATACCTAATTTTGAATGTTTAAGTGTTTTTCTTGCTATAGTTAACATTTCTTTATCTGTGTTGGGTGATTTACCTATTAATAATGATGAGGCTGCCAAACCATTACCATGACCAACTTCTACAATCGGTATACCGGCATTATCAGCGAATTGACAATATCTCTCAATACTATCTAAACTAATTGTATGTTTAACACTATGATTACCGTCTCTGAGGCTAGAATCTGTTATAATAATTTTTTTCATCTGTCTAATAATTTTTCAGTTATTTTAATTGCGGCACAATTTATAACATCTAAATTTCCCGCATATTCTGGTAGATAATCACCAACACCTCTAACCCTTACACTTAAAACCATAACACCATTACTATTTAATGTTGGTGGTAATATTAATTCATAATTTGGTATATATTCCCTTAACTCCTCAATTTTTTCTAACACCCTTTCTAATAGGTTATCAAAATTAATTTCTTTAGCTTTTATGAAAATTGTTGTTTGCATATCAACACAAGGTTCAGCTGGATTTAAATTTAGTATCACTTTACAATTATTACATCCCGTAAATTTTGTTATAGCTTTTTGTGTTGTATATATGTAGTTATCTACATTAATTCTTGTCGCCATTCCGGCACTTTTAGAGGCAATTTGTGAAACTACTTCTATATATTCAGTCCCAATACAATGTTTTGATATTAAATGTAACATAGGCATTGATGCTTGACCACCGCACGTAATCATATTTACATTATTATCTGTTAGTATTATCTCACTATTTATATCGGGAACACACATATCACCAACCTTAGCTGGTGTTAAATCTATAACTTTTATATTTTGTGATTCAAATATTTTAGAATGTATTTTAGCGTCAGCCGCATTTGTACAATCATATACAACATCACAACAATTTGGGTTATCAATAAAATAATTTATACCAAGATTTGATATGTTTATATTATGTTTTTTAGCAACTAACATACCATCAGAATCAACTCTACGGCCTACAAAGGCAACTAATTCAATAAAATCTGTTTTTAATACCTTTATCAATAAATCAGTACCAATATTTCCAGTACCTAAAATGGCGGCTTTTATTTTCATCTTATAATATTTCTACTTCGTTTATTAATCCTAGATTCCATGGAATATTCAATATCCTCTATTGGTAATAGTGGTGACATTTCTTCTAATAATCCAGCGGTAATAGTATTATCTAAATTTTTAATACCTTTAACTTTTGGTATAAATTCCTGTTCTGGATTCATGAAAATTTCTATAATAGCTTGATTATCATCTTTAAAAAATTCTTCCATTTGATCTTCAGTATAATAAGAATATTGAAAAGCTGAAGCTATTTTTTTATAATTCGGTAACTCTACCCCTGTATTTTTATCAACACATGTTCTATTGTCACCAAATAACATCTTCTGTGTGTGTTTAATCATTAAGTACCCATCATTATTGAAGATAACAATTTTAACTGGTAGGTTATGTGTTTTAATAGTTTGTAGTTCTTGTAAGTTCATCATCATACCACCATCACAATTTAAACACATTACTGGATTAGATCCAAACCCAGCACCAACAGCGGCAGCGATACCATAACCCATTTCACCCAAACCAAGTGAGGTGAACATTTTTTGATTGGGTTTTAATTTAAATCCATAAAATCCACTTAACAAAGCCGTACCCATATCAGTCACTATTGTATAGTTGTCTGGAACTAATCCTGAAAATTTATCAATAAAAGTATATGAATTATTTGAATCACTTAAATGTTCTGGCATCACTAACGGGAATTTATTACGTATTGTATTACAATATGTAACCCAGTCATTAATTTCTATTTTAATATCATTAGACTTATTAAGTTCTTCTAAGATTAAACTAACGTCATGATTTATATTTAACCCATTAAACTTTTTAGTTTCTTTAGGGTCAATATCTATATGAATTATTTTAGCATTTGGGGCAAAATCATCTCTAGAATATCCACTTTGTAATAATGATAATCTACTACCAAATACAATTAATAAATCACAGTTTTGGATAATAAAATTTGATGATCTTTGACCTTGTACACCAGACTTTCCAAAATTATTTGGGTCTTCATTAGGTAATAAATCTATCGCTGACCAACTCAACATAGTTGGTATTCCGTGTCTTTCAACAAAATTTTTAAAAATAACTTCCGATTTAGATAACTTAACACCATGACCACCTAATATTAATGGCCTTTTTGATTTATTAAGTAGATTAATTATATCTGTAACGTGATTTATAGTACTTTCAGTATTATTTATAGTTTTAGTGTATGGTTTTATTGGCTGCTCAATAATTTTTTGCCCTTGTACATCAAACGGTATTTCTAAAAATACTGGACCTGGTCTACCCTCTTGTGTTATAGTAAATGCCTCATGAAAAGTTTTATATAGATTATCTTTATTAATTCTTACAGATAGTTTTGTATGGTTAGAATATGTTTTAACAGAATCATAACCCTGAATACCATACATTCTCATATCGTCATATTGTTCTATATAGTAAGATTGTTCTTGTCCAGAAATTATAATACCTGGTATAGAATCGGCCCAATTAGACAGTATACCAGTAAAGGCATTTGAAGATCCTCCACCGGCAGTAACTAATGCTACAGATAAATTACCAGTAGTTCTATAATAAGCTCCCATAGCCATAACAGCCGCTTGTTCATGGTGAACTGAAATTAATTTTATATCTCCTTGTTTGTGTATTGAATCATATATATGAGAGTTAGCTGAACCTATAATACCGAAAACAACTTTAATATTGTTTTTAATTAAAAATTCGGTTATTATATCACTTATTTTTACCATATAAAATTTTTATTATAATAACTTATTATTTGGGGTAACTCCTCATCAAATATTTTTTGTGGTGACCACCCTAATTTCCTTAATTTAGAATCATCTAAAGCATATCTAATATCCTGCCCTGGTCTACTACATGAAAAATCCACATAAGCATCAATATCATTTATATGATTAAGTTTAAGTATTTTTTTTATTGTATCTAAATTACTCTGTTCAAACCCACCACAAATATTATAAATCTCATTAGTAATACCAGATTCAATTATTTTTATTATAGCATTTGATGTATCTTGAGCGTGTAACCAAGTTCTTACTGGTGTACCATTATTATGTAGTGGTACTTTTTTATTTAACTTCAAATACTTACAAGTTTTAGGAATTAATTTTTCTACGTACTGACCAATGCCGTAATTATTGGTTGGTCTAACAATTATATATGGTACTTTATGTGTACGACCCCATGCCATAACTAACATATCAGCCGCAGCTTTTGTTGCTGAATATGGATTACTTGGTTTGAGTAGGTGTGTTTCTGTATGTACCCCATTTTCTATATCACCATAAACTTCATCAGTACTAAAATGTATTAATATTGGTTTATTAACATTTTCACCTCTATGTGTTTTAATTAATTCTAATAAATTATGTACACCGTCAATATTAGATTTAACAAACTCATCACTACTAGATATACTATTACCCACATGTGTTTCAGCTGCAGTATTAATTACATAATCACAATCATATAGAAATTTTAAATCATTTATGTCACAATGTACAAAAGAGAAATTATCAAATTTATTAAATTCTGTTAACAAATTTCTATTGGCGGCATAAGTGATTTTATCAATACCTTTAACATACCAACCCAATTCTAAACATTGTCTTGTGATATATGACCCTATAAAACCTAAACAACCAGTTATATATACTACTTTCATTCATCAAAAAATTTATCAACAATAGATTCTACATAATCTAATTGTTCTATTGTTATTATGGGACTACAACCTAAAAATAATGTATCGGTTGTTACTTTTCTTGCTACTGGGTAATCTTTAATTACTTTCTCAGTATCCATCATACCCGTATAAGCTGGTTGTAACATAATATTACCCGCAAAATAAGGTCTAGTCTGTATTTTATTTGCTTCTAAAAATTGACAGAATTCCGCTCTAGTAAATTTAACCCCATCTTTAACTGTTAATGAGAAAGCAAACCAATCTGGATTTGATTTTTCTTGTGCTTTAGGTAATATAAAATATTTTTCATATTTACTGAATATATCATATAGTCTTTTATGATTTCGTTTCCTCAAAATACCAATTTCTTCTAATTTATCTAATTGAGCTAATCCCATTGCGGCCTGTAATTCTATTGGTTTCAAGTTATAACCTATTTCTTCGTAAACATATTTATGATCAAAAATCTCATTAGGTAATGATGGTAACCAATTAGAAAACCTACACCCACAAACACCATTTTCAAGTACATTAGCTTTACCTACACAAAAACAACCTCTACCCCAATCTCTAAAACTCCTAACAACCCTTTCAGTTTCAATATCATTCATACAGACAAAACCACCCTCACCCATAGTTATATGATGTGCCGGATAGAATGAACATGAAGCCATTTTACCAAAACTACCTAATGGTTTATCATCGTAAGTAGATCCTAACGCATCACAACAATCTTCTAAAAGTATTAAATCATACTTCTCAACTAATTCCATAACTTTATCCATGTTAGGTGGGTTACCTAAAACATGCGCAAATGTTATCACTTTAATTTCTGAATCATTTTTAAGTAATTCTTCTGTTTTATTTAAATCTAAATTCAAAGTTTCTAATTCTATATCAACAAATACTGGTATAAATTTATTTTGAAAAATTGGGTTAATGGTTGTGGGAAATCCAGCAATAGGTGTTAACACTTTTGTACCATCTGGTAAATTAAATAATCTCTTAGATTTTAACGCCGCCATCATAAGTAAGTTACCACTTGACCCACTATTTGTTAAAATACCATAATTTTTATTAAAAATTTTTGATAATTTTTTTTCGAATTTAGTACCACTGGAGTTTAAAACAAGCCATCCCTCCAATAAAGAACCTATTGAGTTAACATATTCTTTATCATCGAAAAAAGGACCGGCATAATGAACCCAATCCTTACCAGCAACCCATTCCTTATTTTTATTTTTTTCTTCTATATATTCTGAAACTAAATTTAGAATTTCTTCTTTTTTACCCATTTGATATTTTTTTAATATGTTCAGCAACTTCTGGTTTAACCCAGTTATTTAACCATTGTCTCATATTCTGACCATTAAATACATTTTTTTTAGCGTGACCACCACCTGCCATATGTAATACTTTTACTTTTACCTCCTCACCCAAAGGGTTAAGTTGATATACCTCACCGTCTTTCATATATAGATTTTTCCAACTATCCCAATGTGTATTAGTACCAAACACATTTGTTAATCCATATGATACCCCAGTACCAACATCATCTAATATTTTACTCTTAAATTTATCTTTAAAAAAATGTCTATTAAGTTCATTGTTTTCATCATCCCAATTACCATTAATAGTACCGTTTTTACAACCTTCTAACCATTCATTTAAAAATTCTTTACCATTTGTTGCGTTAAGACCTACATTTAGGAATTTATCCCAAGGAATACCATCTATTGTTATTATAGAACCCATACCAGCTCCACCACCAAAGTGATTATTTCTAACACTAGCAACATCAAAATCACCAACAATAAGTTCATCTAATGGACCCACTATTGTACTATCACCATCTACATGTATAACTAAATCATATTCATCAGCATATCTCATAGCTGACACAGGCATCATAACCCCCGGCCACATCCACGGATATTTACTTTTATCCTCATTTGTTTCTTTATCACCATAAATAAAATGTGGTATATCTGGGTGGTAATACTTTAACTGATTAGTTAATTTATCAATGTCTATTATATCCCTATAATTGTCGGTGACCCAAGTTTTAAAACAAATTTTCATACTTATGTTTTTGGTGTTAATATTATATAACCTTGGTCATTAAAATCTTTTACAATGTTATGTGTTTTATTAAATAAATCGTAGATAAAGTTTATATTATCACCACCATATAAATGTCTATCAGGCCAATTACCACCAGTATAAGGACCGTCTTCATATATTCTTAAATCATCTATTATGAATACAGAATTTTTAGTATCAAAGTTTTCTATAATTGTTTTAAGTTCTTTTTCTAACGGTAAGTTTTTATCTTTATCTTTTTCAGAACCAAAAGATTCAAAATGGAAATCCACACCTGGGAAATGTGCGTCCAGAAAAAATAAAACATTTCCATCTATTTTTTTTAAAATACTAGGTATCACCTCATATGAATTACCTTTCATTATGTGGATATTATTAAATTGTGAAAATTTTTCTACAGCCTTTTTATGTATTTCATCATATATTTCTATAGAATATAATCTATTAAATGGTAATGTATTTGCATATGATAAACACTCACCTTCACCAGTCCCAGTCTCAATGTAGTATTTTAAATTATTTTTAAAAATAATGGATTCTATAAAATCTTTATGTCTTCTAATACTACCCATTATTTCTCCCCCATAACCATAAAAGCATTATTTAAATCAACTTCACTAACGAATATATTTTTATAACCCCTATCTTCCATATAATCTTTTATTATTTGTGGGTTAAACATATTTCTATGTTTCCTGTTGTTCCAAGGTCTCCAATATACTTGTGAATAATCTGGTAGATATAAAAATAATGTACCACCACTATTTAGGGTTTCATACCAATAATCCATGGTATCAACCCAATCATCTATATGTTCCAAACAGTGACTTGAAAATATATAGTCAACCCCCTTTTTTGGTAAATTTAAAGCGTGATAATCATCTTCAAAACTTAAATCTATTGGTGTAGATCCAGGGAATGACCACTCTTTTTTCATGCAACCAATATCATAACCCTCACCTTTACAAATATGTAATGCGTACGGTATGGCAAATTGTGACGCATTACCTAATGTTTGAAATTTTGGGTATACGTTTCCTTTATAACTTATTGTTTCTATCATCTTACAAATGTGTATTTTGTTTTAAAAATATAATCTATTTCGGAGAAGTTATTAGGTCTCCTAGTGTATAAGAATAGTCTATCACTTTTTAATGTCAATAAATCAATTATATAATTTATTGAGGAATCTATTAAATGCATTTCTGAAGCATTCTCAATAACCTTACACCAATCAAATAATGTGAATCCTTCATAAAAATCTAACTCTACAATTTTAAGGTTACCTACATAGTTAATTGGGAATTTTAAAAAATTTGGTGGGCTCCCATAATTACGAAGTGTTAAACAATACTCCTCACCATCCTTTAAACCTAGTGTCTCATAAAAAAGTTTATCCTCTTTTTTATGATTTCTATTGAATTTCAAGTAATTAGACCAGTCTGAAGATTCTATACCATATAATTTGTATTTAGACGCCATAATTCTTTCACCACTAATCAATCTATCAGCATCTTGTAATGGTATAAATTTTAAATCACCGTTATTATAGTTAAAAACATAAAATTGATTATAATACTCTTTTAATGGAAAATCACTATTTATGGAAATAAATTTTGTATCTAAATAATCATTTAACCATAAAAATTCATCTATTACTGGCCATACAACTTCATATCCTTTTGATACTAAATCTTTATATATTTTTTGGGTATATAGTATATCACCTAAACCAGCTGGTTGTCTAATTAAACAAATTTTATCCATTATTTTCGGCAATTAAAACATCATTATTTACCAAACCGTGTCCATATGTTATAGTATACTTATCGTTAATATTTTTAACTTTATCAATTACTAATTGTTCCATATTTCCACTTCCCCATCCTTGTGTTCTAATTATTCGCATATCATCAACTAAAATATTATGACTGTTTATGTTATGACTTTTAATAATATCTAATTCTTGTATTATAGGTGCATCATGTACTTTACCGAAACTATTACCATGTAAATGGGCATCTAACCAAAAAGTTACTGGCTCATTTATATTTTTAAGAATTTTAGGTAATACGTCTATTGATGAACCTAAATGTAATTCTACAATCCCCTCTTTAATTTCAGATTCAAATCTATTACTAACATAATGAAATAGTTCTTTATTAATTTCAATACTTATAACTTTTTTATATCCAAAATTTAATGCTCTATAAATTGTATCACCATATAAACTACCAGATTCAATTAATATTCCACTATTAAGTTTATAATCATTTAAATGACTAAGTGGGTGGTTAGGAAAACTTTTTCTGTAATTTTCGTGACTTTGTTCAAATAACTCTTTTGAAACTTCTTTACCATCATAACTATATTTTTTCATATACTATTTAATTATATATTTTTTATATATGTCATCCTCAATGATACCATATTTTAATGTTCTATTAAAATTATCTTTTATTGCATCAATTTTACTATAATATAATTCTGGTGTTAATTGAGTAACATCAAAATCATCAGTTAAAATAATAATACCATCCATGTTAAAAAACTCACCAATATCAGGTGAACCATGATATACTGGTATTGTACCACAGGCGAAACAATCTAATATTTTTTCAGACCAATAAGTCTCATATTTATCATTTTCTATTGTAACAGAAAACATATAATCAGCTATTGCTTCTTCTTTTTTTTGTACCTCCCTAAAACCACGACCATATAAATCCAATTTATTACGTAGTTTCTTAACCCACCCCAATCTAAAACCATGACCACCACCCATATTTTTACTAGAACTCATCATAGATACTAATTTATTTTTTGGGTATATCTGTGGATTTTCAATCCAATGACCGTGTGGTGGTAAATAAATAAAATTATCAGCTAAATCATATATTTCTTTTTGGTGTGTAAAAAGATATTCATAAGAATTTGATATTAATTCCCAATTCTCTTTAATATCTTTTATTGCTGTAGGTACTATCATTCTAGATTCTACTAACCAAGCAAATTTTCTTTTACTGGTAGTATCACCACACCCAGGTAGTATCATAGTATCAACATAGAAAGTAATATCATTAGTATTACCTTTATCCCATTCAAAATATGTTGGGTGTTTCCATAATGTTGTAGAATATGCGTGTTGGAAATCACCACCTATTAATCCAATTTTTTCTTTCATTTTTCTTTAATATAAAAAGCATCACCCCATGTTCCACCATCCCAAGTAGTTTCCACCCTTTTAAAACCATAGGTACCTAAGTAATCATCTAATTCCTCAATTCTAGGACAACCAGCATAAACCTCATCTCTATTAACTTCTGTCATAATGTAATCAATATGGTTTAAGTATTCACTACCACCTTTAAAAACTTCTAATTCATAACCTTGTACATCTATATTAATAAAATTGTACTTTTCACGGTCTTCAATAAAGGTGTCTAGTTTTGTGATATTTACAGTAATTTTATCTGTAAATTTAATATGTGGGTATTGTTGTAAATGGATTATCGGTTCTAATATTGAACTAGATTGACCTTGGTTAATTGATTCAACGTTCATCTCAATCTTACCAACAGTATTACCTAGGGCTGCATTAACCAAACTAACACCTTGCTTATCACCAACATTATGTTTTAGTGTTTCGAATGTGTGAGGTAATGGTTCAAAAAACATAACATCTTTAATACCTAATTCTTCATAGGTTGAATACTCTTGACCAAAGTGGGCCCCAATGTGTAGAGTACCTTTAATTTTTAGGTCATATTTCTCCTTTAATTTTACTAAATCTAATAACATATTTTTATATTTTAATCCAATTTTCAGGTATTACATCTTGGGTATCTTGTGGACCTCTTGGGCCAAACCATTTTTCAGGTCCAATGACAATCTTATTGGGGTTATTATTTAAGTAGGCCCCCCACCAACTAAAACTACTATTCGCTATAATATTGTGGTCTGCATTAACTAATAATATTAGGTCATCTAATTCATCTGTATGACTAGAGAAACTACCACGACCATCAAAAACCGCCTTACACCATTCAATATCATCAGATACAAAATAAGTGTGAAAATCACCAATCTTCTCTTTCATTAAAGTTATTGCCTCATTGTAATACTCAACAGAACACGGGTCATGAATTCCCTTAAATTTAAGGTAATCACCTCGTCTAATATGGATAGAAACGATTGGTTTGTTTAGTGACTTACGTAATGATTCTAATTCAGAACTAATCTTAACCCATCTAAGGTTGTAAGGTGGTGAGGTTAACCCTAACCTAAATAAGTCAATAACTTCTTGTTTATGATTTATAAAGAATTTTTCTGATTGATAAAAACCCTGTAGTTGTAGATTAGGGAAATAAGGTAACTCACAATAAGCATGACCTGGTTGTGTAAAGGTTCTATGACATATGTTATAGACATTAGGGTCATTTTTAAACCTAAATAAATTACCTTGGTATTTTGAACTGTTTTCACCTTGATGTGGTGTGTGAGAGTTACTTAAATTAAATACAGCTTCATCACCGTGATTTTTAGCGTGTGAATATGTAGAAGCTATTTGAAACATCTGATTACCTAACCCACCTTGTAAATAAACTGTTATCATCTTTTTAAAAAATCATAGTTCTGATATCCTCCTTGAATGTCTGAATGTCCATCTTTTTGCCAAGCTAAATGTGGCCTAAAAACATAACTAGGGAATATTTTTTGTAATTTAGCATAAGTAACATCTACCTGTTCTTTCTCATTAGGTAGTAGTTCTAATATATGATCGAAAACACTTTCATTTACACAAATAGCGTGGATGGCGTATGTGTGTTTTATTTGAGACACGTTTTCATTTATAGGTACCAAACCACCAACATGATTCCCACCCATGTATAAGAATCCCCAATCATTTGGAACCTTCTTATACATTTCGTTAAATTTATTGGTAAAATCTTCACATAACTCAACATCATCCTCAAAAATGATAATGTTTTTATACCCGTTTTCTTTAGCGTTTTTAATAACATTATAATTACTACGAATTACACCAACCTCACCAGGTAACAATCCATTAATACCTTTAGGTATGACTTCATTACCATTAATAGCATCAAATCTTTCCACATCTAAACCGTATTTTTTAAATTGTTTATTACAATTTTCCCACCTATCATTTCTGTGTTTTAGGTTTATACAATATTTTTTATCAAAAAAACTATTTATCACTTTCAAAAAGGTTTTCTACTTTTTTAACATTATGTAATGTACTCGGTGCTCCACCCCATAAAACTTTATTTGGGTATTCCCAAGTGTTATAATGGTTAACAATTTTATCTATATCGTTATTAAAATTAACTGACGCTGAACTATTTTGTAATTTTACCCTTACATTATTTCTAATATAAGAACCATGATGCATTTGAATTTGTTCTCTTGTTAAAACTATAGGTCTATCTGATGGTACCATCCTCCTTGTAGGATCTACCAAAACTGGAGCTGGTGCTCCTATGACATAAGTTGAGTCTGATTTAATTTTGAATATTAGGGAAACATAATATTCTTCAGCTGGATTTAACGAATATTCCCAACTTTTATAATATGTTTGCATTTGGCAATAAGAAGAATCATAATCGCCATCAATTATGATTTTTTTAAGATATTCAAATTCCGAAGGTAAGTAATACTCATCAGAATCCATAGACATATGGTGTGTACATCCGGCACCTTGGGATAAAGATAACCCTATATTTCTTTTTTGAATTTCATTAGAATGTCCACCTTTATTAACTTTTGGTGAGAATTCGAATATCTCATCTATCAGTCCATCTGATTTTAATTTTTCTAGTAGCACAACCAATCCCGAATCACAAGGATTACCAAAGTTTGAAACTGTTTGGTAAACAACACTTATGTAGTCTACATGTTTTCTTATTTGTTTTATAGAACCTTCTAATAACTCCTCACCATCAAATAAATTATAACTACACCCTAAACGCATTTTGTTTTTCAATTTGTTGTTGTCTACTTCTCTCTATTAAAGACTCAAAATCTTTAGCTTTAATATTTGTAAAATAATTATATGTTTTTTTATTGTTCAATATAAATGGTATTAACTTTTTTGTGTAGTCTTCTGACTCACGTTTAAGCTTTTCTTCACTCTTATTTCTAGTTTGACTTTCATAGTGGTAACAAACAGCATCACCAACAAAAATATTCTCTTTGTTACGGTTTATACATTGAATATTTAACTCAACGTCTTCAAAACACTCCCTATAGTTTGTATTAAAACCACCAACTTCGTCAAATAATTTTTTATTAATCATCAAGAATGCACCAGTATTACCAAAAACATTTCTGGTTAAAGAATCGTAATAAGTATGGTAAGACCTTAAACCGTGGTGACTAATACCAACACCCATATCTTGTCTTACAAACATAACAATACCAGAGTGTTGTACTGTGTTATCACCATAATGAAGACGTGCACCGATAGTACCGACATTCTTTTTATTTTTGTTATAAACATCAATCATACGTTCTATTGCGTTATTAACAAGTTTAATATCGTTATTACAGAATAATAAAACTTCAGTATCCTTTTCTACATGATTTTCCACCATATCGTTATTAATAACAGCAAAATTATAGAAATCATATTCTATAAATCTAACATCACCATGTCTATCTGAAAGAAATTGTTGGCTGTTACAGAAATTTTTTATTTCTTCTTTCTCTTCAGGTGTTGAGCCTGTATCAGCCACATAGATTACCATTCTAGTTCCAGGGTAACCACCTTGTTTATAGATTGAGTTTATACAATCCTCTAACATTTGAACATTACCTTTGGTCGGTATAATAATACCAAGTTTGGGGTATTCTTTAAGATTTTTTGGCTTAACTTCAAACCTTAGTTCTGGTTTGATATTATGGGGTAGTTTTTCTTTATATTTTTCAATAAATTGTTCACGATTTTTTTCCCATTCATCATTAGTTGCCCCCATTGATTTATGGGTGATTTTAATATCGAACATAACACCAATCTTAACACCACTTAAATGGTTATTAAACGTGAAATCTACATCGTAAAAGTGAAATCCTTTGAAAGACTCATCAAACCTATTTTTAATTTTATCTTTATCAACAACAAAAAAAAGGCCATCTAACATGACAGTTTCAATTACTTCATCACTAAAATTATTTGAATATTTGTTTTCCCAGGTTTTACCTTCATTTGTATGTGAAACAATCCCAACCATTTTAGTTGAGTCTTGCCACCAACGACCAATTTCAGACATATCAGTAGTGCCAGCCATACCAATAATACCATAATCAGTATTATTAAAATGTTTGATAATCTTCTTACCCCAACCCTCTTTTAAAATAATATCATCATGACAAAATACTACAATTTTGTTTTTTGTATTATCTAAACCATAATTGTAACACTCAGTTAAGGACTTATCTCCATTATTTATAACTTCAACAATTTCATAATCTTTTACACCAATAGTTTTTTTGATGTGTTCTTGAAACTGTTTATTAATACTACGGGTAGAATAAACTATACTAATCATACTAATTGAAACTCTAATTCCTTAATCTTATCGATTAATTTATTTAAGTCCCTATTAGTATAGACAGTATTTTTCCTTTCAATATTTCCCATGTAATTCTCACCCCTAGGAAAGGCATTCCATTCTTCAGTATAAATGTTGAAGTGGAAATAATAATCATATAAATTTTCCATATTTTATTTTTTAATTTCAATTATATTAATAGGTTCTTCACAATAAATCGATAGGTGACAAGAAGTTTTAATTGCATCTTGTACTGAAGAACCTAAGTATAGTGATGCCAAAGCGAAATCCATACCGGCTCCAATTGCTGTATAATCTTTTATTTCTTTAACATAAAATCCCTCAACTAAAAAGGCCTTACCATTAAAGACAATAATGTAACTATTAATTAATTCTGTGCTTTCAGTTTTCTCTTTCTTCCAAGAGAAAAAATCAAACATAAATTCTGTTATAGCTTCAACACTAGACTCTCTAGGTTTCCTTGTTTTAGAAAAAATTTGGAATAAAGCCCCTTCTTGAGCTTCACCAACATCACCAACCACACCCCATTCATTTTGGAATAGTTTAGCTAATTTATCTTTTTCTTGGGTATGACCAGTTACTAAGATGCTATCAGCACCTATAACAATTTTATTTTTTTCTATTTTTACGGCTACTACTGACATATTATTTTTTACCTGTTGATCCGAAACCACCTACACCTCTTTCAGAATTAGATAACTCCTTAACAGATTCTAATTTAACCATTGTACCAAAATCACCACTAACTCTTGGGGCAACTACACCCTGTGCCACTCTTTCACCCTGTTCAATAATTTGTTCTTTATCACTAAGGTTAATCATGATAACTTTAACCTCACCACGATAACCCGTATCAACAGTGCCTAGAATAGCCATAAGACCTGTTTTAAATGAATGACCACTACGTGGTCTAATTTGTAATTCATAACCGTTAGGCAACTCAAAATAAAGTCCTGTTGGAATTAAAGTTCTTTCGAATGGTCTAAGTGTTAATGTACCACCAACTTCAAATAATTCAGCTCTTAAATCAAAACCCGAATCTCCCTCTTTTGCCCAAGTTGGATCTTCATTACGGGAGTTATTAACAAATTTTATTGGTAATTTGTATTTACTGTAATCATTTTCTTGGGTTAGCCCAAGAATATCAGAACTTTCCATCATCGTAATTAAGCTATCTAACTCTTCCATCTCATCTGGTGGTAAAAGATTTAAGGATTTTAATTGTTTTAATTCCCTAATATATTCATTCATATCATTACTCATAAGAATTGTATTTTTTTATAATTTCTATTGTTATTTTTATTTCAGACTCACAAAACTCTATTACTTTATCTAGTTCACCATTCCAAAAAAGTTTACTAACATCCTCACCTTTAATATATGAAGTAACTTCAATATCCATTAAGTTGGCTATTAAATGTAATGAACTAAAACTTTTAAATCCACTAAAAGTCCAAATATCTCTTGTATCTATTGCTTTTATTTCCCAAGGTTTAGTTTCGTGTGTTGGGAGTAATGAGGGTGGTCTTAAACCGTTGATTAAGTATCTTTTACCTAAGTAAGGTAAATCAAAACTTTTTATATTATGCCCACAAAGGGTATATTTTGAAGCTGCCGTATTTAGAACGGTTCTAGTTTTTAAAAGTATCTCTCTTTCACTACCAGTAAATGTGGTGATTTTAATTTCACCCTTAGAATCTAAAGCCCCTAGACTCACACAAACGATTTTACCAAATTCTGGATAAATTCCTGCACATTTTTCATATAGAAATTTAGAATCTATTTTATTTTCTTCAATACCAGATTTAAAATCAGGAAATCTTTCTGCAAGAGAAAACCTACTATCATCAAATATCTTTGCTATAGTAGGATTATTTTTCTCTAAATCAGAATAGAATTTTTCGTGTGAAACCGTGGCTATCTCAAGAAATAATAATTTGTTTTCATCAAAATTATTCTCTTGTGGTACCTTACTCATTTTCATTTTTTAACTACTTAATTGTTCAACAATTTCTTTTGTTTCTCTTTTTTTCTCATTTACGAGTGACATATAAAATTCAGACCTACTTTTAGTAACGATATCAATATGATACTTACTGTTAACTGTATTGTATAAATTTTCACCCATATTTTTAATCATATCGGGGTTTTTATGTAAAAATTTAATAGCCTTTAACCAGTCTTTATGATTCTTAACTGAATCAATAAGGATAGCGTTACCATTCTCATTTATTTTACCACCATACTCAATTACATTGACTAAATCAATAGTATAAGGACCAAAATTCTGTGCTATTAAAGCTTTTTTATGAAATCCTGCCTCAATAACTTTTAACTGTGACTTACATTTGTTAAAAATGTGTTCTTTAATTGGTGCTAAAGAAACATCAAATAAGTTGTAGTTTGACGCATAAGTTGTAATAGGTTTAGTCCAAACTCTACGATAAGATTCGTTAGAATCGTCAAAGTTACCATCACTTTCTCGATTATATTTTAAAAGATGTTTTTTATATTCTGGAGAAAGTATTCCGTAGTTATTAGTAAACATTTCTTCATAACGACACCAAACACTTTCAATAGGTAAAATTTTTCTTGTTCTTTGTTCACCAGTTTGTGGATTGGTTTCCGTAATATTACCTCTTAAATCAAATCCACAAAGTACTAATTGTGTATCATCTTTACCTTCACCATTCATCCAAGTATTTAAACCTTGTTTTATAATACCTAAATCGTGTAGATGAGAAGAACCACCTAACCAACCAACTCTAAATTTATCACTTTTAATATCTTTAGGTTGGAATTGTTCTTGTGACGGATCTATAGAATTTGGTATAACGACAACATTTTTATTAATTTTTCTAATTTCATCAGCAAAAACTTTAGTTGTAGTCATAACCCAATCAACAATTTTAATATTAGATTTAATTAAATCATCAATTTTAGATTGTTTTAATATTGCGTGTGCTGGGTGTTCATGAGTTGGCATCCAATAATCGTCAATATCCATGATAGTTGTAATACCCATTTTTTTAAGTTTATCAAAAATAACTTTTGCTGCATCACCGTAAACAGGTTGTAACTGGCCATTAACAATAGTATTAATAGTTCTATGGAAATGTACAATATTAAATTGTTTTAAATAATTGTCATCATCCCAATTAAGAGTATCAGTTCCGGCTGTTACAATATCAACAAAAAACTCTTTAGGGAATAACTCTTGTAATTTTAAATGTGGATCAACCGATCTAAACATCGAAACACCACTACGGTCTGAAGGGACTACTAAAACTTTAATTTGGCTCATATATTTTTTTTAAAATGATTTATTAT
>Ga0307378_10000500_pt1 | contig 69268 bp, 63 predicted proteins | sample UN1MG_FD_202238 | JGI IMG/M metagenome (GOLD analysis project Ga0307378, IMG submission 202238) | Soil microbial communities from Risofladan, Vaasa, Finland - UN-1 | ecosystem: Environmental > Terrestrial > Soil > Coastal area > Acid sulfate soil | place: Finland: Risofladan, Vaasa | collected... | reverse complement strand
GGCAGTTACCTCGGTAAGTGGGGGACGCCGGGAAACGGGCCCGGGCAATTCGACGGGCCGTACGGCCTGGCCGTGGCGCCGAACGGAGCGGTATACGTCGCCGATACGGATAACGACCGCGTCCAATACTTCACCGCGGCCGGCAGCTACCTCGGCCGGTGGGGCCGGCCGGGGTCAAGGGCGGGGGATTTCGATACGCCCCTCGGCGTCGCGGTCGCGCGCGGCGGGAACGTCTTCGTCACCGACGCCGAGAACGACCGCGTACAACGGTTCACCCCCAACGGCGGTTACCTCGGGAAGTGGGGCCGCAGCGGCAAAGGCGACGGCCAATTCGACTTCCCCACCGACGTCGCCCTCGCGCCGGACGGCCGCGCGTACGTGGTCGATGCCGCCAACGCCCGGGTCCAATATTTCACCGCGTTCGGTACGTTCCTGGGCAAATGGGGTTCGCTCGGCTACGGCGAAGGCCAATTCTTCTACCCGAAAGCCATAGCGGTCTCGGGCGACGAGCGGGTATTCGTGACGGAGGATTTCAACCACCGCGTCCAGCATTTTACGACGAGCGGCAGCTTCCTGGGGACGTGGGGTTCGCTCGGAAGGGGCGGCGGAGAATTCAACGAACCTCGGGGCGTCGCGACGTTTAACGACGGCAAACGCGTCTACGTCGCCGATACGGATAACGACCGCGTCCAATTCTTCCGGCGCGTGGCATACGGCGTCGAGCCGTGCTCGCTCGGGCGCGTCAAAGCGCTTTTCGAATGATTTTTACCTTTCGCCTTTCCTTCCGGAGAAGGGCGGCGGGGGCGCTCTTGAACGAAACCGTACGACGGCCCCGCCATTTAACCGGGGAGGTTCGAGTATGAAAAAGATAGTCACGACAGCGGCCTTACTTCTGGCCACCGCGGCGGCGTTCGCCGAGTTCGCGTACGAAGGAAAGTGGGGTGCGCAAGGGTCCGGTGAAGGCCAGTTCGACCACCCGTGGGACGTGGCCGTCGCCCCCGGCGGCCGCGTTTTCGTTACCGACCGCCACAACCATCGCGTCCAGTACTTCACGGCGACCGGGAGTTACCGGGGGAAATGGGGGGCGTACGGTACCGGCGCGGGCAAGTTTCGCTTTCCCTCCGGGGTCGCCGTGTCCGCGAACGGCGTATACGTCGGCGATTCGCTGAACCACCGGGTCCAACGTTTCACCAACGCGGGGAGTTTCCAGGGCTCCTGGGGCGAACGCGGTACCGGCGAGGGCGAATTCAACAAACCGCTCGGGGTGGCCACGGCGCCTAACGGCAACGTATACGTCGTCGACGCCGGCAACTGCCGCGTCCAGTACTTCTCGCCGGCGGGGAGCTTCGTCGGCAGCTGGGGCGCGCCGGGCAACGGCCCGGGCCAATTCGACGAGCCCCGGGGAATAGCAGTAGGCGAAAACGGCACCGTTTACGTAGCGGACGCCGGGAATCACCGCGTGCAGCGTTTTTCCCCCGCCGGAAGCTTCGTAGCGTCCTGGGGCACGCGGGGAAGCGGCGACGGCCAATTCGACACGCCGTGCGGCGTCGCCTTCGGCCCGGGCGGGAACGTGTACATCCTGGATTGCTACAACCACCGCGTCCAATATTTCGCGCCGGCCGGCAGTTTCCTCGGCAAGTGGGGTTCATTCGGAACGGGCGACGGCCAGCTCAATTACGCGTGGGGCGTCGCCGCTACGCGGTGGAGCCGCGGCGATACGTCGACCGTACGAGTCTACGTTGCGGATACCAACAACAACCGCGTCCAGTATTTCAAAGACCTCCAACCCGCGGTCGAGCCGACGTCGTTGGGGCGCGTAAAATGCCTATTTAAATAAACAGCGTACCGGGTACCACGGTAACCTCTCAACACGCCTCCGGCTCAGAACGCCTTTCACGTCGGGCCGGCAGCCGCAGCTGGACAAAGGACGGGAAATGAAACGAGTACCGACGCTAATCATCCTCTCAATCGCTATGGCCGCGGCCGCCCCGGCCGAGTTTAAATACGCCGGTCAGTGGGGCTCACCGGGAACCGCCGCGGGAGAATTCAACGCGCCGACGGGGATAGCCGTCGCGCCCAACGGCAACGTCTACGTCGCCGACGAGTTCAACCACCGCATCCAGTACTTCACCGCCGCCGGCAGTTTCCTCGGCCGGTGGGGCTCGCGCGGTTCCGGCAAAGGCCAATTCGTTTACCCCTCGGACGTGGCGGTCGCCCTCAACGGCAACGTCTACGTAGCCGACTTCGACAATAACCGGGTCCAATACTTCAAACCGAACGGCGCGTACCTGGGCCAGTGGGGCGAGTTCGGCATCTTACCGCGTTTCTTCGATAAACCGCACGGCGTCGCGGTGAACCGCGGCGGCAACGTCTACGTGGCGGATACCTATAACAATCGCGTGCAGTACTTCACTCGAGCCGGCAGCTTCCTGGGCTCCTGGGGTACTAAAGGCGCCGCCGACGGCCAATTCGACCAACCCATTAGCATCGCGGTCGCGCCCCACGGCAACGTCTACATCGCGGACCGGCTCAACAACCGGGTGCAGTACTTCGACGCCGAGGGCGTCTTCCGCGGTAAATGGGGCACGAAAGGTTTCGGCTGGGGGCAATTCGAGTACCCCTCGGCCATAGCGGCCGGCCCCGATTACCGCATCTACGTTACCGACTACTCGTGGCACCAGGTCCAGTATTTTACGGCCTCCGGCAGCTTCCTCGGCAAATGGGGCAGTAAGGGGACCGGCGACGGCGAATTCAACTTCCCCGACGGCGTCGCCATCTCGCCCGCCGGTACGCGCGCGTACGTAGCGGATACCGGCAACAACCGCGTCCAGTACTTCAAGCGCGTCGAGCCCGCAATCGCGCCGACGTCACTCGGGCGCGTGAAAGCTTTGTTTAAGTAAATGAAAAAATCGTTCGAGCTCTTCGTCGCGCGGCGCTACCTCACAGCCAAGGGAAAGGACGCCTTCCTCTCCGTCATAACGCTCATATCCGTCGGCGGCGTGGCGGTGGGCGTTATGGCGCTCGTCGTCGTCATCAGCGTGATGAACGGCTTCGAGATCAACTTGCGCGAGAAGATCCTCGGAACCACGGCGCACATCACGGTCCTCCACGTAGGCCGCGAGGGCATCACCGACTACCCGACGGTGGCGGCCGAAGTCGAGCGAGTGGAAGGGGTCGAGGCCGTGGCCCCGTTCGTCTTCGTCGAGGGAATCCTCTCGTCGAAGCACGACTCCATCGGCGCCGTCATCCGCGGCGTCGACATGGCGAGCCACCGCGATATCTCCACCATCGAGGATAAAATCGTGGAGGGAACGATGGACTTCGACGTCGCGAAGAAGTCCCATCTCGAGCCCAAGTTGGGCGGATACGTCCCGCCCGACGACGGCATCGTCCTCGGCATCGAGCTCGCCCGCAACCTGGGCGTCGACCTCAACGACACCGTCACGCTCATCTCGCCCCAGGTCATCTGGAACCCGCTCGCGCCGGTCCCGCCCAAGATGAAAAACTTCCGCGTTGTCGGCATCTTCGACGTCGGCATGTACGAGTTCGATTCTTCCTTGGCCTATATAGACCTCGAGACGGCCCAGGAATTCCTCGCCATCCCCCGCAAGGTCAACGGCTTGGAGGTCCGGGTCGACGACGTCTTCGACGCGCCCGCCGTCTCGGCCCGCATAAACGAGGCCGTCGGCCTGCCCTACTTCGCCCGCGACTGGACCGTTACCCACGAACAGCTCTGGACCATGTTGGCGCTGGAAAAGCACACCATGTTCGTCATCCTCACACTTATTATATTGGTCGCGGCGTTCAATATCCTCTCCACGCTCATCATGCTCGTCATCGAGAAGACGGGCGAAATCGGCATTATGAAGGCTATGGGTGCGACTAACGGCGCCGTCGTGCGCATCTTCGTACTCAACGGGCTCATTATTGGAACGGTGGGGACGGCGCTCGGCCTGGCCGCGGGCTTGGGGCTCTGCCGTGTTCTCCTAAAGTACCAATTCATCGAGTTGCCGGCGGAAGTATACGCGCTGCGGACGCTGCCCGTCGTCGTCCAACCCCTGGATATTTTATTAATCTGCGTCGTGGCGCTGGCGATAAGCGTAGCCGCGACTATATACCCGGCCTGGCGCGCGGCGCGGCTCGAGCCGGTAGAAGCGATCCAACATGAATAACGTCGTCGAAGCGCGAGGGCTCCATAAATATTACCGGAACGGCGACCAGACCTTAAAAATCCTGGTGGGGCTGGACCTGGGCGTGGCCGCCGGCGAAACGGTGGCCGTCGTGGGCGAATCGGGCGCCGGCAAAACGACGTTGCTCAACTTGCTCGGCGGCCTCGACAAACCTACGGACGGACAGGTGCTCGTGGACGGGACCGACATCTTCGGCCTGAAAGACGCCCGGCGCGCCCATTTCCGCAACCGCCGCGTGGGGTACGTCTTCCAGTTCCACCATTTATTGCCGGAGTTCACCGCGCTCGAGAACGTAATGATGCCGCTGCTGATAGGCCGGGTGGATGCGGCGGAAGCGGAGCGGCGCGCGCGTACGTACCTCGAGGCGGTGGGCGCCCGCAAACGCGAAACGCACCGCCCCGCCAAGCTATCGGGCGGCGAACGGCAACGGGTAGCCGTTGCCCGGGCACTCGCCGCGGAGCCGGCCGTGGTCCTGGCCGACGAACCTTCCGGCAACCTCGACGAACGAACCGCGGAGAGCCTGCACGACCTTCTCTTTGACCTCAACGCGCGGCTGGGACAAACCTTCGTAATCGTCACCCACAACCGCGCGTTGGCCCGCCGATGCGCGCGGACGCTGTCGTTGGAAGGCGGCGTCTTATACGACGCCGGAATTCCTTGAACCTTGCGGCGGTTTTCGAAAAGTGGTATAATAAGTCGTAAAAAGTAAAAATGAAAACCGAACCGAAACCCTCCCCTTTGACCCTATACGAAGATGTTAGATAAATTCACCGCCCGAGCTAGAAAAGTAATCCTCATCGCGCGAGAAGAGGCGACGCGCCTCCACCACGACGCGGTCGGCACGGAGCACATCCTCCTGGGCCTTATTCGCGAAGGCGACGGCGGCGCCGCGGCGGTCCTGCGGAAGTTCGGCCTTTCGCTGGAGATGATCCGGCGCCAGGTCGAAAAACTCGTAGCGCCCGGCGGCGGCATGCGGACCGTGGGCGACATCCCGTTTACGGCGCGCTCCAAATCCGTCATCGGCCACGCCGTCGAAGAATCGGGCTTGCTCAATCACAATTACGTGGGCACCGAACACCTTCTGCTGGGAATAATACGGGAAGGCGAAAGCGTCGCGGTCAAGGTCCTTACCCACCTCAACGTCGACCCGGACGACCTTCGCCTCGAGGTCATCTCGAGCCTGGGTACCGGCGAGAAGACGACGCGGGCGCGCCGCCGCAAATCGAAGACGGCCGTGCTCGACGAGTTCGGCCGGGACCTCACCGCACTCGCCCGCGACGGCGAGCTCGACCCCGTGATCGGACGGGAAGACGAAATCGAACGCGTCATCCAAATCTTAAGCCGCCGCAAGAAGAACAACCCCGCACTTATCGGCGAACCGGGGGTAGGCAAGACGGCCATCGTGGAAGGGCTCGCCCAACGCATCGTCGAGAACAACGTCCCGGAAGCACTGACCGGGAAGCGCCTGCTAACCCTCGACCTGGCCGCGGTCGTAGCGGGGACCAAATACCGCGGTCAGTTCGAGGAACGGATGCGGATGGTCGTCGAGGAGATACGCAAAAACGAGGGCATCATCATCTTCATCGACGAGCTCCACACCATCGTCGGCGCCGGCGCCGCGGAGGGAGCCATCGACGCCTCCAACATGCTCAAACCCGCTTTGGCGCGCGGCGAGCTCCAGTGCATCGGCGCCACCACCCTCTCCGAATACCGCAAGCACATCGAAAAAGACGGCGCGCTCGAGCGGCGGTTCCAGACCATAATGGTGGACGCCCCGTCGGTCGAGGAGACCATCGAAATCATCCATGGGCTACGGGACCGGTACGAGGAACACCACCACGTCAAGGTAACCGACGACGCCGTCGTCGCCGCGGCGCGGCTGGCCGACAGGTACATCTCGGACCGCTACCTCCCCGATAAGGCCATCGACGTCATCGACGAGGGCTGTGCGATGGTACGGCTGCGCCATTCGACGCTGCCGCCCGACATCCGCAACCTGGAGGCCAAGATGGCCGAGATGCGTACCGAAAAGGAAGCGGCCATCGAGCGCCAGGAGTTCGAGACCGCCGCCCGCTACCGCGACCGCGAGCGCGAATACCGCCTGAAGGTGGAAGAGGCCAAGGAGCGGTGGCGCGCCCTTACCGAACAGGAAGAGAACGTCCTCACCGTGGACGACGTCTCCTACATCGTATCCAAGACCACCGGAATACCCGTCGACCGGCTCGAGCAGGAGGAGTTCGAAAAGCTGCTGAGGATGGAGGACGACCTCCACAAACGCGTCGTGGGCCAAGACGAGGCCATCGGCGTCGTAACGCGAGCCATAAGGCGCAGTCGGCTGGGCGTCAAAGACCTCAAGCGGCCTATCGGCTCCTTCATCTTCCTCGGCCCGACGGGCGTCGGCAAGACCGAGCTCGCCAAAGCGCTGGCCGAATTCCTGTTCGAGGACGAGGACGCGATTATCCGCGTCGATATGTCGGAGTATATGGAGAAGCATACCGTTTCGCGGCTCGTCGGCGCGCCGCCGGGTTACGTCGGCTACGAGGAGGGGGGCCAATTAACCGAACGCGTCCGCCGTAAACCCTATTCCGTCATTTTACTCGACGAGATCGAGAAAGCCCACCCCGACGTATTCAACGTGCTTCTGCAAGTTATGGAAGACGGCCGCTTGACGGACAACATCGGCCGCACGGTCGATTTCCGTAATACGGTCATCATTATGACGTCGAACCTCGGCGCTCGCCAAATCAAGGACGGCGGGGGCATAGGGTTCGGCGCCGCCCCCGGCGAGGCGACGTACGGGGAAATCAAGAAGACCGTAATGACCGAAGTTAAAAAACTCTTCAACCCGGAATTCCTGAACCGGGTCGACGAGGTTATCGTCTTCCACCCGCTCGAAAAGACGCACTTGCGCGCCATCGTAACCCTCATGATCAACGAGCTTAAAACGCGGCTCGAGGAACACATGCTCGAGCTCTACTTCACCGAAGACGCCAACGAGTTCCTGATGGAGAAAGGTTACGACCCGACTTTCGGCGCCAGGCCTCTCCGCCGCACGATACAGAAATACGTGGAAGACCCGTTGGTCGAAAAGTTGCTCCGCGAGGACATCAACCCGGGCGACACGGTAGCCATAGACGTCGGCGCCGACACCGACCAACTCTCCCTCGAAATCGTAAAAACACTCACCGGCGCCGAGCAAAGCTAACCGTACGCCGAGGTTTCGAATTTCAACCCCCACCCATCAATACCGCGCCGAACTAGGGCGTAACGCCCGCAGCTCGTAGAAACGGCATCCGGGAAAACGCTCCGCTCGAGCCGCGGCGTACTCGCCCACCGGAGGGACTATGGCCGACGAAAAGAAGAAAAAAGCGGAACCGGAACGCCCGTTAATCGAACCCGAAATCGCCGACGAGGTGGCGGACGGCACCTACGCCAACGTAGCCCAGATAGTTTTTTCGCCGGCCGAATTCGTCTTCGACTTCGGCCGCGCCGTACCCGGGCGGGCCGGCTTTAAAATTATAAGCCGCATAATTACGACGCCGCTGCACGCCAAACAATTCCTCCTCACGCTCACCGAGAACGTCTCGCGCTTCGAGGACCAGTTCGGCGAAATTAAGATCCCTCAGCGACCCGAACCCGGCGGGCCCGAAGGCTTCAAACAATAACGGTGGAGAACCGGCCCAACCTCTTCGTCCCCGGTAAAACGGAATACGTCCAAAAAAGGGGCCGCCGCCCCTCGGGCCGGTGCATCCTGTGCGACGTCGCCCGGGGCGAGGGCGACGTCGCGAACCTGGAGCTCGCGCGCGATAACGGTTTCATAATTACGCTCAACCTCTACCCTTATAACCCGGGCCACCTGATGATTTTCCCATCCCGCCACGTGGAAGACCCGCGGGAGCTCGACGCCGAAGAGCACGCCCACCTCGCGCGGCTGCAGAACTTGGCCCTCGACGTTATCTCGGGCGAATACGACCCCGGCGGCTTCAACGTCGGCTACAACGTCGGCGCGGCCGCGGGGGCTTCCATCGCCCACCTCCACCTCCACATCGTCCCGCGGTACCCGCGGGAACTGGGCGTCGTGGACATCCTTTCCGGTACGAAAATCGTTATCGAGGACCCGGTCGAAACGCGACGGCGGCTGCGGGGCGCTTTCGAAAAAGCCCTCGAAAAAAGCCGCGGCTAGCAAGGCCGCGGCTTAAAATTTATACCCTTACCCTACTCGAAAGACACGCCGGCGTCGCGTTCAAAGGCCGGGTCGCGGGCGCCGCCCAGGGATAAATAATTCCGATAGGCCGCGCGCGCCCGCTCGATCTCCCCCACCTTGCCGTACGACGCCGCCAAAAAGCCGAAGACCTCCGGCGACGTCGGCTGGAGCTCGACCTCTCTCTCGAAATACTTCAGCGCGCCCAGGTAGTCGCCGTTGTTGTAATAAACCCGTCCGATGATTAGGCCCGGGCCCGGCAGGTTAGGATTCGCTTCCATCGCCGCCTGCGCGTACTTCAGCGCCTCCCCAACCCGCCCTATTTGCAATTCCAGCTCCGCATGCCTATGTAAGACGGCCGCGTCGCCCGGCAACAATTCCACGACGCGGCGGTACGCCAGTTCGGCCCGCCGGAAATCACGCAAGCCGATATATACTTCGCCCAACTGCGTCCATGCCTCGGCGTACCCCGGCTCGAGCTCGACCGCGCGGTGCAGCGACGGCAACGCCTGCTCGAGACCGCCACCGTGAATCAGAGTGATCGCCAAGTTGTAGTGCATCTGCGCGTTATGGGGGGCGACCACCGTCCCGCGCCAAAAAGTCTCAACGGCCGTGTCGAGCTGGCCCAAGCGTTCGTACGTGACGCCGAGCATTATGAAGCCCTGGTACATTTCCGGCGTAAGCTCGGTAGCCTTTTTCAAGTACGACACCGCCATCTCACACTCGCCCTCGTCGAAATAATATTTACCGTAACGATAATAGGTCTGGCCGAAAGCATTATCCCGCCTAATATCGGGCGGAGGCCACATCACTAAAGCGCCCAACGCAACCGCGGCCGCCGTCAACGCCGCGGCAGGCCGCCACCGCCAACGCCGCCAAAGGTCGTACCACCGCACAAGGCCGGCGCCGGCGAAAGTTATGAGCATAGGGACCATCGGCAACCGGTAGCGCGCCGAAATGAAGAAAACCAGAACCGATAACGCGTACGTTATTACGAAGAGCGCACCCGCGGTCCGAGCGAAACCCGACCCGCGCCACCCCACCGCTAAGCCGATAACCCCGAACGGCAACACGAACCCGAACCAAGGAACCTGTACGCGGTGCAACGGCGAAATGAACTTCATAAAATAGAAGTCGACGTTCAGGCTTACTTCGTAATCGTTAAAGAGAAATCGTAATTTGCGCCAGTACAACCTCGCCGCGTCCGCCGGGTAGCGCCGGAGCCACGTCAAGCCTTCCGATAACCACCACCGTGAAACCTCGGAGGGTTTCATCTCGCGGCCCCCGTACTCCTCCGCCAGGAGGGTAGCGAGGTCCTTATTTAGCTCGGCGGGCCTGCCTTGATACACCTCGCCCAGGTTCCAATATACGCCGGTGGCGCCGGGCGAGTTGCCGAGGTAGAAGTTAAGCCCTCCCTGCGACGAGATCGGAACGAAATCGCCGCCCACCACGCCGTTCCGCAGCGTCACCACCAACACTATTACCGCTATCGGCGCGAAGTAGGCCCCGATTCGTCGCCACCCCAACCGCTTTACGTAGATTAAGAAAAGCGGTACCGCCGCCGCGACGAAGACCAGCAGGTTCGTACGGTCCAAAATCGCCAAACCCAGCAGCGCCCCCGCCCCCGCGAAATTCCCCCACCGACCCTCCACCCCGCGCGCCAACAGATAAAACGAGCCCGTTATCAAAAATACGTCCAGCGACACCGGCAGCACGAACGAGCTGAAAAATATCGCCGGAAGGTACAGCGCCCATATCGCCCCCGCCACCTTCGCCGCCCTCTCCCCCAGCGCCCGCCGCGCGAACCCGTAGATGAACAGCGCCGACCCCACCTCCAACCCGATATGCACGAAACGCACCACCGTCAAGTGCGGCCCGATGAGTCGGTAGATTATCCCCAAAAAGTACGCGTACAGCGGCCCGATGAAGAATACCTCCTCCCCGCCAAGCCAATCCCCCGACGCTATCGCCTGCGCCCAGTTGTTGAAGAAAAATGCGTCGGGTATATGACGGAGGTAGCCGAAGAACGGGTCCTGTACCACGGTCGCCAGGTACACGGCTCGCGTCGCCAACGTCGCGGCCGCCAACGCTAACGGCCAACGGTTTTTCACTACCCAATCCTTAAATTTGGGATTCACGCGCAAACTCCCGTAAAATTGAAGCCCCTCGCGGGGGCCGTTGCCATTACCACCAGCTTTTATAGCCTATGTAGGCCAAGCTGTCAAGCGTTAACGCCCGCCCTCCCCCCGAAATGCCGGGGTCGGACGGCTTTTAAAACCCGAGCCCACGCCGCGGCTCCTAAAAAAAGCCCCCTCGAGCGGAGGCCGTTAGCGCTACGGGGATTCGAACCCCGGTCTGATGGCTGAGAACCACCTATCCTAACCCCTAGACGATAGCGCCACGCTCTTTATATAACTCAAACGCGGCCGCGTGTCAAGAGAGGACTACGCGGGCGCACGCATACCTATAACTAAGGTTTACGGGTAGGCTTTTTTCTGGTATAAATACGTATACTTAAAGACCGGCCAAACGTGACCCAACAAAGACGTAAACTCTCGAGCCGCGACTTCCTGCTGGCGATCTTCGCCGCGGCGGTCCTCACGCTCGCGTTCCCGCGCTTCGACGTCGAGGCGTTGGCGTTCGTCGCGCTCGTGCCGCTGCTCGTCGCCTTCGAGGGGTTAAACGTCCGCCAGGGCGCGTGGCTGGGTTACGTCTTCGGCCTGCACTGGAACGTCTTCCTCCTTTACTGGCTGTCGCCGGCGACGACGGCCGGGTTCATATGCGCCGTCATCTACCTAGCTCTATACCAGGCCCTCTTCGGCTTTCTGTACGTCGCGGCCCGGCGGTACGGCCGGCTGCCGGCGCTGATTTGCGCGCCGGTGCTTTGGGTCGCCGTCGAATGGCTGCGCTCGGTCGGTTATCTCGCCTTCCCCTGGGGCTTGCTGGCCCATACGCAATATAAATGGAACCTGCTGATACAAGTCGCCGACGTCGCCGGGGCCTGGCCCGTGTCGCTCGTAGTCGTCGCCGTCAACGTCCTCGTATATTATATCCTTAAAAACCGCCGCCATGTCGCGACGTGGCTGCGCGCCGGCGGCGCCACGGCGGCGCTGTTGGGCGCGCTTTGCCTCTACGGCGCGCTCGCCCGCGTCACGCCCGACGAGGGACAACCCATCCGCGTCGCGGTCCTCCAACCCAACATCGACCAAGACGTCAAGTGGGACCCGGCGTACCGCGACCAGACGATGCAGGTACTCGTGGACTTGAGCTACGAGGCGAAGCGCGAAGGCGCGACGTTGATAATCTGGCCCGAGACGGCGACGCCGTTCTACCTCTTCGAGGACCCGTTCTACCGGGAAGTAGTCTATGACGTCGCCGCGGATTTATCGGTCGACCTCCTCACCGGAACCGTCGAGCGGCAGCCGAGGCCGAACGTCGTCCGCGGCCGCGACCATTACCGCTATAACGCCGCCGCGCTCATCACGCCCGCTCGAGCCGTAGCAGGCCGCTACGCCAAAGTCCGCCTGGTGCCGTTCGGCGAACATATTCCGTGGGAAGCGGACGTGCCGGCCGTTACCGAGACCCTCTTCGCCGACTCCGGCGACTTCACCCCCGGCCCGGGCTGGGAAGTCATCCGGCCCTCCGGTTACGAGCTGGGCTGCCTTATATGCTACGAGGCGGTCTTTCCCGACATATCGCGAGCGTACGCCCGCGGGGGCGCGGACTTCCTCGTCAACATCACCAACGAAGCCTGGTTCGGCCGCACCAACGCGCCCTACCAAACGTTATCATCCGCCGTCTTCCGCGCCGTCGAGAACCGCAGCTGGTACGTCCGCGCCGCCAATACGGGCGTAACCTGTTTCATAGACCCCAACGGCCGCATCGTACGTAAGTCGAAAATCTACATCCGCAACCAGCTGACGGACGACGTATACCGCCGCCAATACCTCACATTTTACGCCCGCCACGGCGATTGGTTCGCTTACGTAGTCGCGGCGGCCGCGGCCCTTATCTGCGGCTGGACGCTATTCAGCGTCGCGAAGCAATATTGGCTGTCACGGCGACGCCGAGCGGACCACTAATATCCGAAATCAATAATAGGCCGTAAGGAGGTCGTACCTATGACCGTACTCAGGACCATCGCCATAATATTCATCTTCTTCTGCTCGGTCGTAGCATGGGTCGTCCTCGGCGGAACCCTCGTACACCGGACCGACAAAGCGAAAGAATTCGGCGCGGACGCCGTAGGCCAGCTCTGGGGTACGGAGCAACGCCAACGCGCGCCGCGCTTCTACTACATGGTAGCGCGCGAAGTCGAGGTCGAAGCCGCCGAAGGCGAGAAACCGGGGAAGACCGAAAAGAAAGTAGTCGAGGAACCGGTTTTCGTCGAGCCGACCGGCACGAAAGTCGACGTCGACTTAAAATTGGAACACCGGAAGAAAGGCCTCTTATGGTTCAGCACGTACGTCGTCGACTACCGCGCCGAGTACAACGTCGAAAACGATACGTCGGCCCCGCGCACGGTCTTCGTCGATTTCTCCTTCCCGGCGACGAACGCCCTCTACGACGACTTCACGTTTCGCGCTAAAAACGAAGAGGTCGAATTCCCGCCCAACGCCGCCGACAGCATCACGGCCTCCTTCGAGGTCGCCCCGGGTGAAACGGCGGACGTCGTAATCGGCTACAAATCGCCCGGCCTCGACCGTTGGGTTTACTCCTTCGCCGACGGCGTCTCACGCGTCCGGGACTTCACCCTCAACGCGCGTACCGACTTCGACGACGTGGACTTCCCGGAGGGGTGCGTCTCCCCCACCGCCAAGGAGAAGACGGCCGACGGGTGGCGCCTGACGTGGCAGTACAAAGACCTGGTTACCGGCTACCAGCTCGGCGTCGAGATGCCCAAGAAACTTAACCCGGGCCCCATCGCCAGCCGGATGTCGTTTTTCGCGCCGGTCTCGCTCTTATTCTTCTTCACGGTCCTGTTCATAATATCCGCGGTCAAAGCGGATAAAACCCCGCCCCTCCACCCGATGAATTACTTCTTCCTGGCGGCGGCGTTCTTCGCTTTCCATCTCCTCTTCGCGTACCTCGCCGACCACGTAGGCATACATCTGACGTTCCTGGCGTCGACCCTGGTCTCGTGCGCGTTGGTCTTCATTTACGTCGCGATGGCGCGCGGCGCGCGTTACGCCGTCGCGTACGCGACGTTCCCGCAGCTCATGTTCCTGGTGCTGTTCTCGTACGCCTTCTTCTACCCGGGATACACGGGCCTCATCATAACGGTCGGCGCCGTCGCCACGTTGGCGGTACTCATGTTCGCGACGGCTCGCGTCGATTGGGCGGCCAAGTTCGGCGCTAAGCGCAGCTGAAATAAGGGCGCCGCGTTTGGCGCGGCGCCTTTTTTTTGTTATAATGTCAAACGGTAAAAAGGTTAAACGCCGAAAAGGCGCCGTTATGTCCGAAAAGCTCAAAGATGACCCGACCGAAACGGCCACCGCCCGGGGAACCACGGGGGCGTTGCCGGTAGAAACCGTATGCCCCGACGAAGAGCGGCGCTACGACTACCTACTCACGCTGGTTCACGAGTTCCGCAACCCGCTGACGGCCTTGGCCGGCGCCGTCGACATCCTGGAAGACGAACTCCGGCCTTACCTCGACCCTAAAAAGCGCGAGTTCTTCGACATAGTGGAGGTCAGCCTCGCCCGTTTGAACCAGATGCTCGACGAGATGCTCGAGCTTACGGCTCTCGAGGGGCGCGAGATCGAGCTAAACTACGACGTCGTCGACGTCGCCGCGCTGTGCCGGGACGCGCTCGCCGAGTACGAACCGCGCGCCAAGGTTTTTAAGGTCAAGTTAAACCCGGTGCAGGCCGAGGGCGAATTACCTAAGGTCGAATGCGACCCCGAACTAATAACGAGAGTCATCGCGAATTTAGTATCCAACGCCGTGAAATACAATAAACCGGGCGGCGAAGTCGACGTATCGTTATCGGCTCGAGAAGGGAACCTCCGCGTCGCCGTCGCCGATACCGGGACCGGCATCCCGAAAGCGGACTTCGCCAAAGTGTTCACGCGCTTCTATCGCGCGCCGGAGGTGCGCCAGCGGAAAATCGCCGGCACCGGCCTGGGGCTCGTCATAGCCAAAAATATCGTCGAGCTCCACGGCGGCGAGATGTCGTTCACGTCGCGCGCCGGTCGCGGCTCGACTTTTCGGTTTACGATACCGGTTAAAAGCGCAGGAAAAATCGGCACCGAAAGCGATGGACGCAGTCGATAAAAAGGGGGTAAGCAGGCGTTCTTTTCTGGGGTTGCTCGCGGCCGCGGCGGCCTTCCTGCTCGCCCGGCTGCCGGGTCGGCGAAACGACGGCAAGCCTACGAAAGCTCGCTTTTGGCGCCGGCTGGGGGACGATAAAAAATAACCTGTTTCGGACGCACGTTGAAACGGGCCCGGCGAAGGCCCGGTTTTATTTTTTACGGTTTGCGGGAGGTACGATTCTAGCCAGGGGGAATAGCTTCGTCGCCCTACCGAAGATCTTAAAAAGGAGCGCGATCGGCGTATACAGGATCAACAACAAGTCCTCCCGGAAGGACCACCTGGCGACGTACTCCAGGTCCGACGCAATCTTGTCCGCCAGGACGTTATCGACGTAATCCTCGTCAATATTGACGGGAGACAGGAACTCCTCCTCCGCGATATAACGGATCTGGGTCGGGCCGGTTAGACCCGGACGAAAATTTAAGATCCTGCGTTGTTCCGGCGTAAGGACCGACATGAAACGCGGAAGGTCAGGCCGCGGCCCCACTAAGCTCATTTCGCCGCGCACGACGTTAAAAAGGTTGGGGAGTTCGTCGAATTTCGTAGCGCGCAGGAAATTACCTACGCGAGTTATACGGGGGTCGCCGGCACCGGTGACGTCAGGCCCGCGTTTAGGCGCGTCTTTGACCATCGTCCGGAACTTGTAAATGAAGAAGGGTTTACCCACTCTACCGATCCTCTCCTGACGGAAAAAAACCGGGCCGCGGGTGTCAAACTTAATGAACAACGCGATGAAGGCCAAGAACGGCGAGACGATTATAATAGCGACCACGGCGGCCACGAAATCGAACACCCGCTTCAAATATTTATAACTGAAGCCGAATTTGAACTCCGTTTGCAGGACTACCTTCGCCACGTTACCGATTATAAGAGCGGCCCGGCCGGTTGTCAATTTATTAGCCTAAAAAACGCCGCCGCCCAATCCCGTTGACCCGGAACCGACGGTTTTGTTAAAATCTACCAAAGGGAATATCCACGCTCACAACTAGCTCGAGGGCGGTCTCGTGAACCCGGCGGCAAAAAAGATGACTTTCTGGGAGCGCCTGAAGCTTCCCGTAAATACCTTCCCGCTCAGGCACGAAATAATCAAAGCGAATATGTCGCTGAGCCGGGGAGATGCGGTGGCGGATATCGGCGTCGGCACCGGCTATTCGGCCTTCAATTTCGCCCCGGAGGTCCGGGAGATAGCCGGCATCGACGTAGCCGCGCCGGTAATCGAATTCTTGGAAAGCCTCCCGCGCGCGGGTAATGCCAAGTTTTACCAAGCGGACGTATGTGACACCGGCCATAAGGTGCTTAAACGGCTCGCCGGCAAATTCGACCGGGTTTACGCCGCCGACGTTCTCGAACACGTTCCGACCCCTTCGGCGTTCTTCCGGACCGTCGCTTCGTTATTAAATAAGAACGGCTCAGTTCTGGTCACCTTCCCCAACACCGTCGACCACGGCATAACGCACTTCCAAACGAAAACGGAGTTGAATCGACAAATCCTGGCGGCGGGCCTGCAGCCCTTGCGCTTCGAAATAATCGACCCCACGACGTGGTTGCGAATTATCTACGCGGTTTTTGTGAAACTCCCCTTAACCGTCCATCGGCGCCTTCGCCGGCGCCCGGGAGAAGTACGGCAAGGCGACGAACAGACCTTCGACGAGACGTACGCGTTTGCGTTTAACCGGCGGCAACCGTGGTACCGCGTCGTCATTAACTTTTATTTCGAAACGCTCATGGTAATAGCGAAAATATTCCCGCTCCTGAAAGCGACGCCGGCGCCGGAGGATATACTCGGCCGCCGGGTCCTTATCGTCGCGACGAAGGGAAATAAGGCCGCCGCGGATGTCGCGCCGGCGGGCGAACGGGGGATGTAATGAAATAGGGCCCAACGCCGGTTCGCCGTTTTGCCCCAACGATTAGCGGCAAAGGCGTAGTTTGCCCGGGCCGCGCCGCAACCGGCGGGAGATATGACATCTCGAGCCTTTAAACCCTTTCCGGTTGACTTGGAATCGCCAACTTTGCTAAAATAGCGCGAAAGGACCCTACAATCGCGGAGATCGAATTAAACGTCGAGGGCCTCGGGCCCGTAAAGGTCGAACGGGGAGCGACGCTACTCGAGGCAGCAGTGGCCGCGGGCGTCGAAGATGCGCTCGTCGCCCGCCGCGGCGACGCACTTGTGGACCTCACCGCCGCCGCCCGGCCCGGCGAGACGGTGGCGTTCCTTAGTTACGAAGACGAAGCGGTGCGGGAGGTATTCCGTCACACCGCGTCGCACATCCTCGCCCACGCGCTGACGGAACTCTACCCGGACGTAAAGTTGGCCATAGGGCCCGCTACGGCCGACGGGTTTTACTACGACTTCGACGCGTCGGCGACCGTGAGCGACGACGACCTCCCGAAAATAGAGGAGCGCATGCGACGTATCGCCGCGGCCGACGTCCCCATCGAACGGGAGGAGATGACCAAGGCCAAAGCCCGCAAGCTGTTCGCCGGCAACCCGTATAAACTCGAGCTCGTCGAGGAGATCCCGGATAAAAAAGTAATAGTATACCGACAGGGCGACTTCGCGGACCTGTGCCTGGGGCCCCACCTCCCCTCGAGCGGTTATATCAAAGCGCTGAACCTCACCGCGGTGGCGGGCGCGTATTGGCGCGGCGACGAACGCAACGACATGCTCACCCGCGTATACGGAACCGCCTACCGCAAACCGGAGGAGCTCGAGGTCCACCTGGCGCGGGTCGAGGAAGCTAAACGCCGCGACCACCGGACGCTGGGCCGCGACCTCGGCATATTCTCCATCGCCGAGGAACGCGGCGCCGGCCTCGTCTATTGGCACCCCGACGGCGCGTTCGTCCGCGACCGCATCGAGACCTTCTGGAAAGAGGAACACCAAAAGCGCGGCTACCAACTCGTCATGACCCCCCACATCGCCCGCGCCCGGCTGTTCGAGATATCGGGCCACTTCCGCTACTTCCTCGATAAAATGTACACCTTCGAAGTCGACGGCATCCCGTACGTCCTCAAACCTATGAACTGCCCGATGCACGTCGCCATATATAAAACCCGCGTCCACTCCTACCGGGAACTCCCCATAAGGTACGCCGAGCTCGGGACCGTATACCGCAAAGAGCGCTCGGGTACCCTTCACGGCCTCCTGCGCGTCCGCGGTTTCACCCAGGACGACGGCCACATATTCTGCACCCCCGACCAATTAGTGGACGAATTGTGTGGGTGCGTGGACTTAGCCATATTCCTGTTACACACTTTCGGCTTCACCTCGTACGACGTAGAGCTTTCCGCTCGGGACCCCGGCAAGCCGCAAGACTACGCCGGCACCGCCGAGGAATGGACCCGGGCCGAAGACGCTCTCGCCGAAACGCTCGAGCGCCTCGAGCTGCCCTATAACCGGATGGAAGGCGAGGCCATCTTCTACGGCCCGAAAATCGATTTCCAAATTTACGACGCACTGGGGCGGAAATGGCAGGGCCCCACCATACAATTCGACTTCAACCTGCCGCCCCGCTACGGCGTCAAGTACACGGGCCCGGACGGCGCCGACCACCAGTGCTATATGATCCACCGCGCTGTGTTGGGGTCGTTCGAGCGTTTCTTCGGGACGCTGCTCGAGCATTACGCCGGCGTCTTCCCGCCCTGGCTTGCGCCGGTTCAGGTGCGCATCATACCGGTGAACCCGGACTCCGTCCCGTACGCCGCCGAACTGGCGGCCGAAATGGAAAGCGCGGGTTTACGCGTCGGCGTAGACGAATCGGACGGCAAACTGACCGCGAAAATCCGGGCGGGCGAATTGGCCAAAGTGCCCTACCTCGCCGTCGTCGGTAAAAAAGAACGTGAAGCGGGAACGGTAGCGCTGCGCCGCCACGGCGGCGAGGACCTCGGCGCCGTCGACCTGGGCCGCCTTATCGAAGCCTTAAAGGAGGCGACCGCGAGGAAATCCGTCGCGCTCGAGCTCGTAGGAGGCGACGTTAATAAGTAGCACATGTCGGATACGTGCCCTAATTGCGGCCGGTACGTCGCTCAAGCTGCGGCCTTTTGCCCGAATTGCGGCGTTAAAACCGGCGAAGCATCAGAAGAAGCGGCCGCGGTTGCGGCCGAGCTCGCGGGGCTCGACGTACTGAGCCCTTCCCTCTCCCCCGACGTACTGGGGGAATTGACCGAAAAATTCCTGGCCGCTGCCGACGAAATCGCGTACGAACGCGGCGGTACCGTTATCCGCGGAGGCTCCTCCGCGGTCACCATCAAATTCCCCCATAACGTCGAGTCGCCCGCGGCCGCGGCGGCTTCGTGTGCTCTGGTACTCCGGGACGTCACCCGCGGCCTTCTGGTGACGACTCCTAAAGAGCTGAGTACCAACGCGTACCTAACGGCGGGCGTCGACGCGTCCCCGAGGGACACCCGAGCCGGGGGCGAACCTGAAACTCCTCGCGTAAAGGCCGAACGGCTCCGAAGAAAAGCCGGTAAATGGGTCATCCTCGCCGGCGAAAACGTCTACGCCCGGACCGCCGGGGATTTCAAGTACGTCGCGGTCGGCTTCTATCAAGCGCGGGGGGGCAAAACGGCCGTAAAAATTTACGAATTGAAGGAAGACCGGCGGCACCTCACGTCGGCTCCGCCGATAGAAACGTCGCCGTTCACGCCGGTCGCCGGGTTCGAAGAAGCGATCGAGAATTCCCTCGCCGCGGTCCTCTCGAGGCGACAACGGCGGACTCTCTTCGTCACGGGCGCCGCCGGGACGGGGAAAACGATCTGGCTGGCGGCAGCGTGCCGTTTAGCCCGCGAAAAAGGCTTCCGGGTATACGCTTCGTCGTGTACGAACGGGCGCCGGTACCGGCCGTTCAGCCTCTGGGCGCCGATATGGCGCGAGGTGTTTGCCGACGTCGCCCCCGAAGCGCCGCCGGCGGAAGCGCCGGCCCGGGCGATACGACAAATCGACGGCCCGTCGGTCATCTGGGCGCCGTTATTCGCGCGAATCATGGGCTTCCGGCCCGAACTAAACCCGCACGTCGCGGACGCAGCACCCGAACTCAGACACCGACGGATTATTGAGGTTGCGGAAATTTTGACCGTACGGGCCGCCGCCGCAAAACCGACGGCCGTAATACTGGACGACCTCCACTTGGCCGACGCGTCGTCCCGGGCTCTACTCGGCGCGCTGCTGGCCGCCCCGGCGGAGGAACCGCTCGCACTCATAATGGCCAGCGAAACTCCCGACGAAACTTTTGGCCGGGCGGCGGACACCGTCCTACACACCAGGCCGTTCACAGAAGAAGAAGTAGCCGCCTTCGCCGGGAATTTCGCGGGAACGGGCGCCGAGGAAGACGCCGCGCTACTACACGCGGCCAGCAAGGGTCGCCCCGAAATCCTCGAGCAACTTTGGCTCGCGGCCCGCGAGAAGGGCGCCGTTAAAATCAAGACGTTGGCGACCGAAGGCGGCCTGGAACAACCCACGCTCGTAGCGCAACGTTTGCGAGATTTCGACAAACGTTGGCAACGCGCGACCGCCGCCTTAACGACACTCGGCATTCCCCTAACCGACGAAGAAGTGCGCGCCCTCGCGGCCGACGTCTTCGGCCCGGACGGTACCGCCGGCGAAGCGTGGCGATATAAGTTATACAAATCGCTTTTACTCCGACCTTCGCTAGGCGATAGGGAGTATCTTTGCGTCCCGCCCTATCTACGCGAAGCCGTGCTAGCCGCTACGGCGCCCACGCCGGAAAGCCGAATGGCCGCGGCGCAAACCGCGGCCGGTTTCCTGGCCGAACGTTACCCCGGGGAGCTATCGGCCCGCGCGACGCTCGAGTTAGCGGCCGGGAGGCCGGCGCGGGCGTACGACCTGGCCCGGGAAAACGCGAAACAAGCGCTTTGGCTGGGTTCACCCCACGACGCGGTGGCCCAACTAACGGCCGTTATACGCGAGTTAGAAAGGCAACAAACCGAAGACGACGTAAAACGAAAACTTTTACCGCGCCTATTTTTTGCCCGGGCGGAGGCTTTCTCCGAGGCCGGTTTGGCCGCCGCCGCCCTAAAAGACCTCGAAAAAATCGGCGCCGCGGAAGGCGAATTATCAGCGCGACGTTTTTATTCTCAAGGCCAGGTGTACCTGCGCCGCGGCTACTTCCGGGAAGCCGAAAGCTCGTTTATCGAAGCCTTACAGAGCGCCGCGCGTTCCGAAGAATACGACCTGGTCGCCGACGTTGAGCTGGCGCTAGCCGACCTTTTCCGCCAACGAGGAGACGTCGCCAAAGCAACGTACGAGCTCGAAAAATCGCTGAAGGCCGACCGCGCGCCGTCGCCGCGGGCTTACCGGTTGCTCGCCGAGCTCAAGTACCGAGCCGGGTACCTGACCGACGCCGTAAAGGCCGCGCGAAAATGCATATCTCTAACCGACGGCGCGCAAAAGCCGATTACCGCCGCGGAGATGGGGCTCTCGCTGGCGCCCGTTTTCTTTGAATACGGCCGAATATCGAACGCCCGCGGCTTAATCGCGGAGGCGCGCAACGCTTTCGGCGCCGTGGGCGATAAACGGCGGCTATGCGAAACGTATTTACTGGAAGGCGCGATCGACCAAGCGACCGAGGACCTGGCTACGAGCGAAACGGCGTTTGACGTAGCGCTGAGGTTGGCCGAAGAAGAAGGCTACGATCTATGCGGCGTTGAGGCCGCCCTCGGCCTTGCCGTAGCGTCCCTCCTCAAAAACGACTTGCGGGGTTACCGTCGTCTTCTGGTCAAAGCCAAGGAGGCGGCGACGGAACCGGAGTCGCCGAAAGCGAGCCTCAACCTGCTCGAGGCTACGGCGGCGTACTACGTGAGTGAGGATTACGACGAGGCATATCGTCTAGCCGACGCCGCTTCCGCGGAATACCGGCGGACGGGCAACGCGTTCTTATACGGCGCCGCGGCGACCCTGGCCGCCCGGGCGACGGTAGCGGCGGGCCAACCGGATAAAGGCCGCGAAGTCCTGGGGCGAACGGACATCGAGCGCCGCGCCCGAGAATCGAAAGTATTTTTCGCGTACTATTACCTGGCGGCGGGCGAGCTTTTGGACGCCGTAGGCGACGCCGGCCAGGCGCGGAAGCGCCTTATCGCCGCGGCCGCCGCGGCCCGGGAGTTAGGCCTTTGGCAACCTCGCGGCGAATGTTACTTAAACCTCGCCCGCATAGCCGCCCACGAAAACGAACGCGAGAAATATCGCCGGCGAGCGTTGTGGCTGCTCGATAGCAAAGGGGCGAACCTTTTGGCAGCCAAGGCCGAAAGATAGACGGCCTCCAACGAACCGCGAATCGGAGCGAAGGCGGGCGTTGAGGAAGTGCGGAAAAGCAACCCTCCGAACGTGGGGCGAGGCTTTGACGTTTCTAGTAAAAAAATCTTGACTTGTTAGCCAATTTATATTTTAATGGAAAAGGTAAAAAAGCGTTATTTAAACTTAGGCCGGTTCGTCTTTTATATATAACCCACGCGCCGGCGGCGTCGTAAGTCGTCGTACGCGAGGTGAGGCTTATGCCCGGGATGGACCTCGTCCTCTTCGAAGAAGACTATACAAATATTAACGAGATATTGGCGACTCTCGTCCGCGAGACCAATTCTAAGTTCGCGATATTGGTGGACCGCTCGGGGCAACTCGTCTCGAGCCAGGGCGATACCGAGAATATGGACTCGCTATCCTTCGCGTCGCTTTCCGCGGGCAATTACGCCGCGACCAGCGAACTCGCGAAAATCCTCGGCCAGGAAGAATTCTCCGTGCTCTTCCACCAAGGTACTAACGAATCAATACACTTATCCATAGTAGCCAAACGCGTTATCCTAGTCGTAGTCTTCGACAACAAAACTACGTTAGGGTTGGTTCGGCTAAGAGTCAAAAAGGCGGTAGAAGAACTCTCGGGTATATTTAACCGCATCTTCCAAAAAGTCGCCGAACGCGGCGCCGAAGCGTTTTCGCCGCTGGGAGACACCTTCACGAGCGTCGCCGAAAGCGAAATAGACAACCTCTTCAAAGATTAAAAGGTCCTTGCCCGCGGCCGGGGGCTCGGTTATGTCGCTAATAAATTATTCATCGCGCGAAATAAACTGCAAGATCGTCTACTACGGTTGCGGTCTCTGCGGCAAAACGACCAACCTCCTGTATATCCACGAGAAGCTCCCCCACGATATCAAGGGGAAAATGGTCTCGTTGGCCACCGATACCGACCGGACCCTCTTCTTCGATTTCTTACCGCTCGAGCTCGGAACGGTGAGCGGGTTCAAAACGCGCTTCCACCTCTATACCGTACCCGGCCAAGTCCACTACGACGCCTCGCGTAAACTCATCCTCAAAGGCGTGGACGGCCTCGTCTTCGTGGTAGACTCTCAGCGCAACCGCTTCGACGAAAATATAGAATCCTTCGAAAACATGAAAAAGAACCTCCAGCTTCAAGGGTACCGCCTCGAAAATATCCCGTACATATTCCAATACAATAAACGCGACTTACCGAACTGTTCGCCGGTGGAGCAACTCGAAGCCGCGCTCAACAATGACCAAGTACCCTGTTTCGAATCGATCGCGACTACCGGCATTGGCGTATTCGACTCCTTACGCGCGATCTCGAAGCTGGTTATCGCGCATCTGTCGCGCCAAACGGCCCGTTAATTAGTAACTCACTCGAGTCCCGGCGGCGGGCGGCGGTGCCCGGGTACTGTCGCGAGCCGCCGTTTTTCAAACCTAAGCTATGGGCCTCGACGGCAATTTAGAAGACTTCCCGCTCGCCGACGTCCTCCAGCTCATAAACATGGGCTCGCGGACCGGCCTCCTCGTAATAACCAAAAACGATAGCGCGGCCCGCATATGGTTCGAACGGGGGCAGGCCGTACACGCCGAAGTCGGCGAACTGGTCGGCGAAAAAGCCGTCTACGAAACCTTCAATTGGCGCGAGGGCCGGTTTACCTTCGACACGGACGCGACGACGGACCTGAAAACGATCGAGCTCGACTGCCAGAACCTGATCATGGAAGCCGTTCGCAGGCTCGACGAGTGGACCAAACTACGCAAAATTATCCCCAGCTCGCGCTACGCCGTTACTTTCTCCGCCGGCCCCGGCGATAAGGCCGGCAACATTACGCTCCAAGCCCACGAGTGGAAAGTATTATCCCTGGTCGACGGCGAACTCAGCGTATCGGAACTCGCGGAGAAAACCGGATTCTCGGAGCTTAAGACGACGCAAATTGTCCACGCTCTCATAGATTCCGGCTTACTCGAAGTCCACCCCCCGGAAAGCAAACCGGCTCCGCCTTCCGAAGAAAAGGCGCGGATTAAGAGCCTGCGCGAATTCCTCAAGGGCGTCGAACAACCCGGCGGTAAAGTTCGCGGCGAGGGTTTGGGGCCCGCCGCCAAAACCAACGTCGGCGTATTGGCCCTATTCATCAACTCGCTGCTCGATAACTTCGACAAACCCAACGGCCTGTACAACACCGTAAAACAAGACAAACCTTTGCGCGAACGGATAGCCGAGCAAGCCGAGCGTTACCCCCAGGTCGAGATAATCAAGTTTATCGACGACCGAGTCGACGTCACGGGCCTTGATAGCGACATCGAATCACTCGACGACCTGGGTAAGAAAAACCTTATCGTCGCCCTCGCCGAAGTCAAAGAACAGATATTGATAACCGCCGAGAAACAGACGAACAAGATCGCCGCCGCGCGGCGCCACAACAAGGTATTGGAACAAGTCTTCGGCCCCGACGGTACGCCGCAGAACATCGGCCTCGGCAGCATCCTCGAAAAGAAAACGCCTTAGCCGGGTAAAAGAAGTTGCACGCCGACGCGTAGCGCCCGCCAGGGCGATTTTTAAAGCCGATATAAAACCCTTGGCCAAAATCCGCTTAAACCCTTCCCAAGAGCGAGTCGTCGCCGCGCCCCCCGGGCCGATGGTCGTCGTAGCCGGCGCGGGTTCGGGCAAAACCCGCGTCATAACGGAACGCATTATCCGCCTTATATCGGACCGGGGCGTACCGGCGGCCGGCATCTTAGCGGTCACTTTCACGAATAAAGCCGCGCAGGAAATGCAGCGGCGCGTCGAAGCGGCGTTGGGATACCGGCCCGCCGCGACGGTCGGTACGTTCCACGCCACCGGCGCGCGTATACTACGCGCCGAAACGCGCTACACCGCCGGCCGCGCCGACCGGAACTTCGTCATCTTCGACGACGGCGACACCGAGGCCGCCATAAAAAAGATAGCCGACAAGTGGGCGCTCCCCGCCGAGCAGTTCCATTATAAGCGGCTGGCCGCGGCGGTCGAGGCCGCCAAACGCGAACTGGTCCCGGCCGAGGACTACCCTCGCTCCGACGCCTACCGCGAGACCGTGGCCGACGTCTACGCCGCCTACCAAAATCTCCTTCGCGAGAACAACGCCTACGACTTCGGCGACCTTTTAATGGAGTTGGCCTTTCTCTTCCGCCGCGAGCGCGACGTCCTGGCGCGGTGGCAAGGGCGCTTCCAGCATATCCTCGTCGACGAGTACCAGGATACGAACTACGCCCAGTACGAGCTGCTCCGGCTCCTGGGTGAGAAATACCGCCGGATCTGCGTCGTGGGAGACCCGGACCAGTCGATATACCGGTGGCGCGGCGCCGATATAACGAACTTCCAACGGTTCGCCCGGGATTTCCCCGACGCGCGCTTCTACACCCTGGAACAAAACTACCGCTCCCACCAGAGCGTCCTCGACGCGGCCAACGCCCTCATCAGGTTCAATACGCAAAACCGCTACGCCAAAGAGCTGTGGAGCGACCGCCCGGCGGAAGCGAAGCCGGCCATCGTCCAATGCTACGACGAACGACACGAGGCGCTCCGCGTCGCCTACGCCGTCGAGGACGCGCGCGCCAACCACGGCCTGGAATACCGCGACTGCGCCGTGCTCTACCGCGTGAACGCCCAATCTCGCGTCTTCGAGGAAGTGCTGGCCAAAGCCGGCGTGCCGTTTCAGATCGTCGGCGGCACCCGCTTTTACGGACGCCGCGAAGTTAAAGACGCCCTCGCCTACCTTCGTTTAATACACAACGCCAACGACGCCTTGGCCTTCGCCCGCGTCGTTAACGTACCGCCGCGCGGCGTGGGCGCCGCGTCGTCCAGAATAATCGAGGACAACCGACGCGGACGCCCCCCGCTAAAGGCCGTCGCGGACGAGGCGCTCCTGGCGCAACTCCCGGCCCGCGCCGCTACCGGCCTCCGCCGCTTCGTAGGGTTAATAAACGAGCTGGCCGCCGAAGCCGACGCCAAACCTCCCAGCGAAATCCTCGCCGCCGCCGTCGAAAGGAGCGGCTATCTGGCCTGGCTCGCCGAGCAAGAGGAGATAAAGGGGGAAGCGCGCGCCGAAAACGTGAGGGAATTAATTAACGCCGCGGCCGAATTCGAGACCGAGCACCCGCAGGCGACGTTGGCCGAGTTCATGGAGGCCGTCGCGCTGGTGAGCGACGTCGACAGCTACGACCCCGACGCCGACCGCGTGTCGCTGATGACGCTGCATACCGCCAAGGGGCTGGAGTTCGGCGCCGTCTTCATCGTCGGCGTCGAGGAACGCCTCCTTCCCCACGCCAACTCGCTCGCCGACGCCGCGGAGCTCGAAGAAGAACGTCGACTCTGTTACGTCGGCGTTACGCGCGCCAAGGACCTCTTGTACCTGTCTTTCGCCGGAACGCGGAGCGTCGCCGGCGTCACGGAACCGCGCGAGCGGTCGCGCTTTCTCCGCGAAATCGGCGACGGCTACTTGACCGAGCTCGAGCCTTTGGACGTCGACGACGTAATCCAATACGAACCGTGGGGCCGCCGCGGCCGCCCCTAAAACGCCCGGGGAAACTATATGGACGCGGAAGAAGAGAGAATCAAAACCATCCGGCGTATGATTCGGGAAGCGTACCTGGCGCTCCCGGGCGAAGAAGAGGAAAACCTGGCGCGCGAGGTCACCGGCCTACTCGAAAATGTGGAGATATTGGCCGCGCTGGACGTTGAGGAGGGCCCGCCGCCGCCGGCCTTGGAACCGTCGGAATTACGGCCCGACGAGGTGCGGCCGTCGCTCCCCGTCGACGACGCGCTCGCGAACGCGCCCGAAGGCCACGACGGCTTCGTCGCCGTACCCAAAGTGTTGGCGCCCGAAGGAAAGGGCGATAAAAAATGAAAACCAGTCGCCTCGCCGCAATCGCCGCGCTCGCCGTCTTCTCCGCCTGCACCGCGCCCGAGAAAGGCGAGCCGACGGCGGAGACGGCCGCCGAGCCGGAAGAAGCCCCCGTCATAGAGACGCTTAAAGCGCCGACCGCCGCCGCGGATATAAAATGGGAAGAGTGGGCGGCCGTGGGGGCGGCCGACGCGAGGCTGGATTGGTTGGCGGGTATCGCCGAAAGCCGCGGCGCGTTGTATCTCGTCGGCACGCGCGCGTTAAAACGCGCCGCCGGCCCGGGCCCGCGAGCCGAGATCGTATTTATTAAGGTGACTCCCGACGGCCTCGACGAAGTCGCCGCCTACCCGAGTTATTTCGGCGAACGCGCCGGCGCCGCCGTAACCGCGGGCCCGGGGGACCGAGTGTGGTTCGTCGGCGGGATGTACACGCCGCCGCCCATAAAGCTGGCCCCCGAAGGCCAGTTGGACTTCGCCGAACTGAGCACGCCCGTCGGCGACGTATATACCTGGGCCCCGGCGACGAAGGAGCTCAAGCTGGAGGCCTTTTTACCCGTACCGCGCGGCGACGCCGCGGCCTTTTTCGCCGACGGCGAGTTATACGTCGTCGGCGGCAGGTACGACCCGGCGGACCCGGCCGACGACAACAACCGCCAAATACACCGCTATAACCCGCGCGACGGCCTGTGGACCAAACTACACGACCTCCCGGTACCGCTCGCTCGAGCCACCGCGGCCGTGGCCCGGGGAGGCCTGTACGTAATAGGCGGCACGCAGCTCAAACCGGCATACGTCACCAACGCCGTCCGTCGGTACGACCTCATCGTGTACAAATGGCAAACGATGTCGCAGCTCCCGGCACCGCGCGCCGGCGCCGGCGCGTTCGCCGTCGGCGATTATATATACGTCGTAGGCGGCTGCGAAGCCGAAGCCCTCGGCTCGCCCCCGCGGATGGCCCAAAAATCGTACCGCTACGACTTGAACGAAAAAAGGTGGGAGGAACTCCCCTCCCCCCTTCCGGAAGGGTGTTCGCTGGCAACGTACGACGGCTCGTACTTCTACCTGGTAGCCCCTCATAAGACTTACCGCGGCCGCATCGTGCGCGCCAAAGGCCGGCGTTAAATTAACTATGGATTTGATAAACGTTACGGCGTCTGAAATCGCGGCCAAGGTGCGCGCGGGCGAACTTCCCCCGGGCGAGGTGGCCGACGCCTTCCGCCGCCGCGTCGACGCGCACGACGCCGCCGTCGGCGCGTTCCTTTGCTTGAACGGCCGCGAAGCTCCCGCGGCCGCGGACGGCCTTTTGGCAGGCGTCCCCGTCGCCGTCAAAGACAACATCTGTACGGACTGGCTGGCTACCACCGCGGCCTCGCGTATCATAGAAAACTACCGGCCGCCGTACAACGCGACCGTCGTCGATAGGTTGTTGGAGGCCGGCGCCTACGTCATCGGCAAGACGAACCTCGACGAATTCGCGATGGGCTCCTCCACCGAATACTCCGCCTTCTTCCCCACTAAAAACCCCCGCGACCTAACGCGGGCCCCGGGGGGTTCCAGCGGCGGCTCCGCGGCGGCGGTCTGCGCCGGCTTCGCGCCGCTCGCGCTGGGCTCCGATACCGGCGGCTCCATCCGCCAACCGGCGGCGATGTGCGGCGTCGTCGGCCTTAAACCAACCTACGGCCGCGTCCCGCGCTACGGCCTAATCGCCTTCGCGCCGTCGTTCGACCAAATCGGCCCGCTGGCCCGCAACGTTAAGGATGCCGCGTCGCTGTTACAAGTCATCGCCGGCCACGACCCTCGCGAGGCGACGTCCAGCCGTCGCGACGTCCCCGACTACGTCGCCGGCCTCGAGCGCGACCACGGCGCTTTTCGGGTGGGTTTAATAAAAGAATTCTTCGGCGACGACGTCGCCCCGGGCATCAAGGCCGCGATTGAGAACGCCCTCCGCAAATTGGAATCGATAGGCCACGTCGTGGAGCGGGCCGCCATACCCAGCGCCTCCTGGGCGCTGCCCACGTACTTCGTAACCGCCTGCGCGGAAACCTACTCCAACCTCGCCCGCTACCAGGCCGTGTTGTTCGGGCCCCGGGCCGACGGCTACGACGGCCCGGCCGATATGGTGGCCAAGGCCCGCGCCCGCGGCTTCGGCGGCGAGGTCCGGCGGCGGCTGGCCGCCGGCGCGTACGTGTTGTCCATCGGTTACCGCGACCGCTATTACGCCAAAGCGCAGACGGTCCGCCAACACATGCGGGTACAGTTCGCCGCGGCGTTCGAGCGGTTCGACTTCCTCGTATCCCCGGTGTCGCCTTTCACCGCGTTCAAGCTGAATACGCGCAACCTCGACCCCCAGCTAATGTATTTGGCCGATATCTTTACGGGCCTGGCGAACCTGGTCGGCCTCCCCGCGCTCTCGATGCCGTGCGGCTTCGACGAAGAAGGGTTGCCCGTGGGCATACACGTCATGTCGCGGCCCTGGGACGAGGAGCGTCTGCTGGCGCTGGGCCACCGCCTGGAGCTCGAGCTGGCGCTGCCTCAAGACGCCGTAACGCCGGCAGCGTAAAACGCGGCCGAGCGATATGTAACAGGGCCGGGCCGCCGCTACGAATACGGGGGTGATTTAAGGATGAAAAAGAAAAAGGGGTCATTTACGCGCTTTCTACTACCGGCGCTCTTTGGGGGAGTATTAATTACCGCCGGCTGCGGCGACGAGGACGCTGCGCCGACCGAAGCCGGGCCCTACGACGCGACCGAGCCCAAATACGTCCTTGCCAACGTCGAACTCGCCTTCAACCGCGGCGACGTTAACCTTCTGAGCGATTGCCTCGCCGGCGAATTCAAATTCTTCTTCGACGTTGACGATATCGGCCAAAAAATCGACGGCTATACCATCCCGGCGTCGTGGGCCCGAGACGAATTCCTCGCGGCCGCCGACAACATGTTTGCGGAGACCCGGGATATATCGTTAACCGACCACTGGCGCGAGATCGGAACGCCGGCGCCCGGCGAAACCTCATTTCAGGCCGCCGACGTCCCGTTAGAAATCGTGGTCGTGGTCGACGCGGGCAACGGGTACGCTTTCGACGACGGGACGTGCGACTACGAGTTCGCGAAAGAGCCGACGCGGATTTGGCACCTCGCCAAGTGGCGGGACCGCAGCCGCGAATGCGGGTGTCTCGGGCCGGCAACTTTCGGCCGTATATTGGCCCGCTATCATCCGTAAACGCGCCGCCCCGCGGACAATACGCTTGACATACCATCGTCCGTAAGCCTATAATCCCGCCGTATCGATTCCTTACCCCGACGGCGAGCGATTTCCATCTTTCATGAAGCGGCCGAAGTTCCATACCCGCGCTGCGCGGGGCACGGCGCCCGTAGATGACGATACGGGCGCGTTATCGGTCCCCATCTATCAAACGGCTTCCTTCGCCTTCCCCTTCGGCGACGCCGGGCGGGCGCTGGTCGCCGGCGAAACCGAGGGCTACTTCTACAGCCGCTTCGCCAATCCCGCCACCGCGGTTTTCGAACGGGACGTAGCGGCCTTGGAGGGTGCGGAGGCGGCGCTGGCCTTCAACTCCGGGATGGCCGCCATCGCGACCACGGTCCTGGCGCACGTGGGCGCCGGCGACCACCTCGTCACCCAACGCCAGCTCTACGGCGGAACCGCCATTTTCTTCGCCGAACAGCTGCCCCGCTTCGGCGTCGAGCTGACCTACCTTGAGCACCCCGACGGGTCGGCGGTCACCGCGGCAATCCGCCCCGCGACCAAGCTCGTCTACCTGGAGACGCCGTCCAACCCCCTGTTGAACGTGGTGGATATCGAGGATACGTCGCGCGCCACGGCTCGAGCCGGTGTCCCGACGGTCTTCGACAACACCTTCGCGACGCCGTACCTCCAACGGCCGCTCGAGCTGGGCGCGACGTTCGTCGTCCACTCGGCCACGAAATACTTCGGCGGCCACGACGTAATCGCCGGCGTGCTGGCGGGGCCGGCGGACCGGCTCCACGAAATAAGGAAAACGCTCTACAAGGACCTGGGCGTCGCGCCGGCGCCGGCGACGTCGTACCAATTCATCCGCGGCCTTAAAACCATGCCGCTGCGGATGGACCGCCATTGCGCCAACGCCCAGGCGATAGCAGAATTCCTCGCGACCCACGGAAAAGTCCAGAAAGTATACTACCCCGGCCTGCCGTGCCACCCGGGCCACGAACTCGCCCGGCGCCAGATGAGTAAGTTCGGCGGCATTTTGGCGTTCGAGCTCGCCGACGGGGAGGCGGCGCGGCGGTTCCTCGGGGCGCTCGAGCTGTGCATCTTCGCCGTCAGCCTGGGCGACCCGCTCACGCTGGTACAACATCCGCCGGGCGTGACCCACGGCGTCTTCGAAGCGGAGCGAGCCTCCGGCGCCGGCATGGCGCCCGGCTTCGTAAGGATATCGGCCGGCTTGGAAGACGCGGAAGACGTTATCGCCGATCTGGCCCAAGCCCTGGACAAAGCGTGATCGTAAGAAGCGAGGTAGATATGCGTCGTCTCGCAAAGGCCTTGGCGTTATGCAGCACCTTGCCCCTGGTCGCCGGTTGCATTTCGTACAACCAGCACACCACCTTCGAAAGCGACGGTTCCGGCCGTATAGTACTGGATACGTGGGTCCGCTACTTCGGCGACGAAGAAGGAGACCAAACCGCGGGGGAAAACGTAACGCCCGAGGCCAGCGACGAACTGGACCCCGCTTTCGCCGGCTTGAAGGGCGTAACGGTCGAGGAAAATTGGGCCAAGGTCGAGGGCGAGGGAGACGACCGCCGCGAACACACTCATATCGTCCTCGGCTTCGACAAAGTCGAAAGGTTTAGCGGCCACGGCGTCTTCAAAAACCAGGAATTGACGTTCCAAAAGGACGGCAACGAATTCCTGTTTAAGCAGGTTATCCTTAATGAACGAGAGGAAGAACCGGAAGAGTCCACGAAGGAAAGCGAAGAGCTCGCTCGCACCCTTTTCGAAGGTTACACGTTTACGTACACGGTGGTCATGCCGGGCCGCGTCGTCGACACCACCGGGACCGTGGGCGACGGCGGCCGGACGGTAACGTGGGAATGGCCGCTTTACGATTTCGCCAACCTGGAGGAAGTTATAATGACGGCTGCGTCGCTAAAGGAGTGATGCCCGCCGCGGACGGAAATTGCGGTTGACAGGTGAGGCGTCCGTTGTTAGAATCGCGCTAGTCGGGAGCGCCACGGCGCGATAGCGGGGCCGAGGCGCGTAAAGTACATTAACGCTCCAAAACGTTTTCATAAATTAGGAGGAAATTTTTATGCGTTTCAAAATCGCGGGCCTCGCGGCCCTCGCGGTAGCTCTGGTCATAGTAGCCGGCTGCATAAACTACGACCAGGAGCTTACGCTAAATACCGACGGTTCGGGGACGATAAAAATTAGGTACGACCGGACGGGCGGAAGCACCGGCGAAGAAAAAGAAGGGGAAGGCAGCCTCGACTTGAGCGCCGCGCCCAAGCTATCGTTCACCGAGAAAGAGATTATGGCGGAATACGAGGGCGCGCCCGTCACGGTCCGCGACATCGAAATCGGCGAAACGGACGCCGGCGTCCCCGAGGCCACCTACTACATCGACTTCAACAACATCACGGACCTGAACGGCCGCGGCGTCTTCGCCCTCGAGGGCGAGAAGCTCAAACAAACGTTCTCCCTCGACACGGCGGGCGACACGCAGGTCTTTAAGCAACTCGTCCAACTAAAAATGGACATCGAGGACCCGTCCCAACTTTCCGATTATAAATTCAACTATATTTTGAACGCCCCCGCCGAGGTCGTCGAAAACAACGGCACCGCTACCGGCAATACCGTCAAATGGGAATACTCCCTGGATAAACTCATCAATACCGACACCGAGATGACGGCGACCTACAAAGCGGCCGCGCCGGGTGCCGGCGGCAAAATCGCCGTTATTATCGGCATCATCCTCTGCGTCATAATAGTAATCGTTATAATCATCGTAATCATCGTACTGCTGACCAAAAAGAAGAAGAAGCCTGCGGGGCCGGCACCGACGCCGACGCCGCCCTCCGAACCTGAACAACCCTCCGCTTAACCCTCAACTCACGCGGGTAAATGGAAACCAGGGGCGGCCGCAAGGCCGCCCTTTACACCCGTTACGACCCGTATTGAGACGGCAACCCGACCGCCGCCGGACGGGAAAGGTTTGATGGCGCGACAAAGCAAATTAATCGATATGCTCGTTAACGAGCTGACCAAGATGCCGGGCGTCGGCCGCAAAACCGCCCAACGGCTGACTTTCTTCCTCCTGAAAGCCCCCGAAGGGTACGTCGAAAACTTGGCTCGACTTCTCAACGAAGTCAAAGAGCACGTAAACCCGTGCCGGGAATGCGGCAACCTGACCGAGGGGGAACGTTGCAACGTATGCGCCGACGACACCCGCAACCGCCGCCTTATATGCGTCGTGGAGGAACCGTCCCATATCAACCTCGTCGAGCGCACCGGCGAATTCAATGGCGTTTACCACGTCCTTATGGGTGTTATATCGCCGTTGGAAGGCATAGGCCCCGACCAACTGCGGATGGCGGAACTCGTGAGCCGGGCCCAGAGCCACCAGGCCGTCGAGGTGATAGTCGCGACCGACCCCGACGTCGAAGGCGATACCACGGCCTACTACATCGCCAAGCTGCTGTCACCGCTGGACGTCAAAGTCACGCGTATCGCCCGGGGTCTGCCCGTGGGCGGCGACCTCGACTTCGCCGACGAAGTTACGCTGGCGAAGGCTATCGCCGGGCGGCAGGAAATAGGAAAATAACCTAACCTTGCGCCAAACGGGTACTAAGCAAAAAACCGGGCGTCGCCGCCCGGCTCGTTCGTCTCGGTTTCACTCTATCTGAATAACGCCTTAACGCGACCCAACGACCTGGGCTCGACGGCCACGCCCCTTAAATCGACTTTCCACAAACGGCCATCGTTCGCCAGCGTGCTGACCCACAGGTACCTACCGTCGTACGCCGCCCCCCAGGGTTCGTCGGCGGGCGTCGCGAACGAACCGGCCACGGTACCGCTCACCGGTTCGAAACCGACGACCCGATAGTTTTTCGTAACGTCGTCGTACTCCGGCCCCCAAAGGTTCGCCCCGTCCCAGGCAAGGTCGTATAGCTCGTAAAGAGCCGAGTACGATTTTACTAAGCGGCCGTCGATACGCATTTGGTAGTACGGGTGGGACCACTGACTACCCTTCTCCGTGCCCCATAAATGGAAGCCGGACCACGTAAGACCCTGGCCGAAGTTCCAGCTCGCCTTAAAAGAGGAGACTACGCCGCCGCCCCATTCGAACCGGTGAATATAGTCGGTCGCCTTGTTCCCGACCCAGAAGTATTTACCGTCGTACGCCAAACCGGCGGTATCGGGGCCGGCCTTCGCGAACTTGAAAGAACCGAGCACCTTCCCGTTGCCGGGGCCGACCTTCCAAATCAGGTACGGAGCCGTTTGGCAAAAGCAGTAGGCGTTGCCGTTCGCCCAGGTGAGCGCGACGGGTTTCGGCGCAGGCGCGGGGAAGGAAGCTACTATCTCGCCGAAGCGGCCTGAAGCGGTAGCGGCCGTCAACGCGCATACCGTCGCGGCTAAAAATACTAAACGCACAGCTATTCTCATATCTCCACCTTGTCTATCGGTAACGGTTTTAATATAAAGGTTTCACCCGAAATAATCAAGGGAAAAGGGGTTCGTCGCCCCGCCGGCTTTCGACCCGGAACGCCGATAAGCTTTTATAAAAAACGTTTTCTACCTAAACCGACTTTATGTTATAATATTAAAAAGAGTAGAAGCGGCCGAACTAAATTACTTTACCGGATAGCGTTATAAAATACCCTCCAAACGTAAAATTATACGGTTACCCAAGCCGATCAGCGGCGTCGCGGAAAGGCCGAGTCCGCACACCGGTCGCTTTTATACCCTTTCGCGCGACGTCGAACGTAAAATTTAAACCTAGCGAGGTGATACGAATTGCCGGATAAAATCGTCGAGATCCGGTGGCACGGCCGCGGCGGCCAGGGCGTCAAAACGGCGGCGATGCTGTTCGCCGAGGCGGCGTACGAGGGCGGTAAATACGTCCAAGGTTTTTCCGATTACGGGCCCGAGCGCTCGGGCGCGCCGATTCAAGGCTTTACTCGCCTCAGCGACGGCCGCATCTACCTCCACAACTTCATCACGGAACCGGACGTAGTCGTAGTATTGGACCCATCCCTCTTGGGGACCGTCGCCGTGACCGAGGGGTTGAAAAAAGGCGGCAAAGTCCTAGTAAATTCTTCCCACGACCCCGCCGAGCTCGCCGCCCAATTAGGGGTAGACAAAGAGCAAGTGTTCGTCGTGGACGCCAAGAAAATCTCGCTCGAGACGATGGGTCGCGACATGCCCAACTCGCCGATGATGGGCGCCTTGGTAAAAGTCGTCGGCCTGGTCGAATTGCCCTGGGTCAACGAAACGTTCGAAAAGAAGTTCGGCGCGAAATCCGAGAAAATCGTGGCCGATAACGTCGCCGCGGTAAAGAGGGCGTACGACGAGGTGCGCGGCGCCGCCAGTTAATAACCGGAGGCAACGTAAAGATGGAGAAAAAGAAAGGCTGGAAAGAAGTACCGCTGGGCGGCTTGATCACGGAGGCCGGCAACGCCGACGAGTACGAGACCGGCTCGTGGCGAACGTTTAAGCCGGTATTGAATCCGGAAGCTTGTAACAACTGCCTTATTTGTTGGATTTTCTGCCCGGACACGTCGATCCGTATCGAGGACGAGAAAATGGTCGGCTTCGATTACGTTCACTGTAAAGGTTGCGGCATTTGCGCCGCCGAGTGTCCGAAAAAAGCCATCGAGATGGTACTAGACGAACAGAAATAGGAGACCGCTGTGGGCAAAACACCCGTTCGACAAATAAAAATGCCGCTCACGGGCAACGACGCGAGCGCGTTCGCTATGAAACAGGTCAACCCCGACGTCGTAGCCGCTTACCCTATTACGCCGCAGACCGAACTTATGCAGACGTTCGCGCAATACGTCGCCGACGGCGACGTCGATACCGCGCTCATAACGGTCGAGAGCGAGCACTCCGCCATGAGCGCCTGCATCGGCGCCGCGGCCGCGGGCGCCCGCACCATGACGGCCACCTCGGCCAACGGCTTCGCGCTGATGTGGGAAGTCCTCTACATCGCCGCCTCCCTGCGCCTCCCCATCACCATGGCGGTCGTGAACCGCGCCCTGTCCGGGCCCATCAACATCCACTGCGACCACTCCGACTCCATGGGCGGCCGGGACGCGGGTTGGATACAAATATACGCCGAAAACCCGCAAGAGGCGTACGACCTGTGGCTTATCGGCATAAAGGCCGCGGAGAACCACGACGTCCTCCTGCCGGCGATGGTTATGTACGACGGCTTCATCATTAGCCACACCATGGAAGTCGTGGAGACGCTCACCGAAGACGTGATCAGGGATTACATCGGCCCCTACAAACCGGCGTACGCCTTGCTCCTGGACGAGAAACCGTTCACCGTCGGGCCGTTGGACTTCCACGATTATTACTTCGAGCACAAGCGCCAGGAGCTCGAGGGTATGGAACAGGCGCCCGCGGCGCTCGCCGCCGCCGCGGCCGAGTACGAAAAGCTCTCCGGCCGCCGCTACGGCCCGGTCGAAACGTACCGAGCCGACGACGCCGACGTCATAATGGTGGCGCTCGGGTCCACCGCCGGGACGGCGCGCTACGTCGTGGACGTACTGCGCGAGCAGGGCAAATCCGTCGGCCTTATGAAGCTGAGGACCTTCCGCCCGTTCCCCCACCGCGAAGTCGCCGACGCCCTCGGCAAGACGAAATGCGTCGTGGTGTGCGACCGCGTCGCGTCGTTCGGCGCGTTCGGCTCGCCCACTTTTATGGAGGTGCGGAGCGCGCTCTACGAGGTCCCCGATAGGCCGTTGGCCATAAACTACATCTACGGCCTCGGCGGCCGCGACACCGGCCCCGACCTCCTCGAGCAAGCGTTTGAAGAGGGCCTCCGCGTAGCCCAAACCGGCAAAATCGAACAGCACGTGGGCTACCTCGGCGTACGTTAAGGGACTGCAGTCGGAACTCTTAAGGAGTGTATAGATGACTACGCTTAAGGAATTATCTCACCGCGAAGAACGCTTTACCGGCGGCCACCGGCTGTGCGCGGGCTGCGGCGCCGCCATCGTCGCCCGGCAAGTCCTGCTCGCCGCCGACGGGCCGGTAGTAATCGGCAACGCCACCGGCTGCCTGGAAGTCGCGACGACCCTTTATCCGTACTCGTCGTGGAAAGTCCCCTGGATCCACAACGCGTTCGAAAACGTCGCCGCGACTATTTCGGGCGTGGAGACGGCCTACCGCGTATTTAAACAACAAGGCAAGCTGGCCAAGGATTTCCATTTCGTCGCTTTCGGCGGCGACGGCGGCACGTACGATATTGGCCTGCAGGCATTATCGGGTGCGCTCGAGCGCGGCCATAAGATGCTCTACGTCTGCTACGACAACCAGGCCTACATGAACACCGGCATTCAGCGCTCCGGCGCCACGCCCAAGGGCGCTTCTACTACCACCGCCCCGCACGGTAAATTAATCCCGGGTAAAATCCAACGCCGTAAAGACCTCACCGCCATCGTCGCCGCGCACCACATCCCGTACGCGGCGCAGGCCGCGCCCCACGCCTTCATGGACCTGGTGCGTAAGGTCGAGAAAGCGCTCGCCGCCGACGGCCCCTCCTTCATCAACGTCCTCTCGCCCTGCCATCGCGGTTGGCGCCACGCCCCCGAGGAAACGCTCGAGGTAACCCGCATCGCCGCCAACACCTGCTTCTGGCCGCTTTACGAAATAGTCGACGACCAGTGGAAGCTTACCTATAAACCCCGGAAAAAATTGCCCGTCGAGGATTGGTTGAAGTTCCAGGGCCGTTTCAAGCACCTTTTCGACGACGGCGGCCACCCCAAGCTCGTCGCCGAGATCCAGGCCGACGTCGACCGCGACTGGGAGGACCTCCTCATACGCTGCGGCGAGTTGCCGCCGCGCGAGTGCCGCGACGAAAAGGCGAAGGAATAGCAACCGCTAAAATCAGGCCTACGCGAAAGCCGTCCACGAGGGCGGCTTTTTTACCCCGAAAAACACGATAATAACGGGTCGAAGGCCCGATAACGCGTAACGGCACCGTTTTCCGGTATAACTTGTCTTGGGCAACTTTTTTTGGTAAAATAACGTAATTTACTAAAAAGAGTTATAATACATATTATGAAGGCCGTTACGTTCATATCCGCGCTTCTTGTGGTCGCCGCCGGCGCGCACGCCTCGGAGCTTACGCTCGAGGAGGCGATAGACTTCGCGCTCGCCCGGAGCCCGGCGGCCGCGGCGGCGGAGGCCGCGTACCTGTACGGCCGAGCCGACCTCTACCAGGGATGGGGCGGCGTCCTCCCCGCGGCGAACTTGTCCTACTCCGGCTCGCGTTACTTCGACCGCGAGGCGTTCCGCGTGGGCGGCTACGAAATACCCGGCTACAGGCCGCCCATACATTATTACTACGCCCAGGGCCGGTTGGACCAACCGTTGTTCGCCGGCGGCAGGTTGATATGGGGCGTCATGTCGGGGCGGGCGTCGGCTCGAGCCGGCAAGGCCGCCCGCGTTGAACAGCGCCAATCGCTGGTCGTCGAAATCGCCCGCGCCTATCTGGCCGTATTAAAAGCGCAGGGTTTGAAAAACGTCGCCGACACTTCGCTCGAGGCCGGCCGCAATAACGAGGAGCTCGCGTCGGCCCAATACGAGTCCGAGGCGATCTCGCGGGCGGAATACCTCAAGGCCGTCGTCCGGCGGGGCGTAGACGAAACGGCGTCGATCGCCGCGGAAGCGGCCGTCGAAACCGCGCGGCTGGCTTTCTTCAACGCCGCCGGTATGGAACCGGACGACAACCTCACCTTCGCCGAAGTCGAGGGTTTCGAACCGCGGGAATTACCCTCCCCGGCCGAGCTGACCGAGCAAGCCATGGCCCGCCGCCCGGACGTGACCAGAACGAACGCCGAAAAGCGCGTCGCCGACCTCGGCGTACGGTCCGCCCGGGCGGGGTGGTTCCCCTCGCTGGCGGCGTCCGCCATCTACGCCTGGAACGACGTCAACTCCCCCTCCCGCGAAACATGGAACGACTTCGACGAGTGGACCGTGGGCGCGACCGCGTCGTGGGACCTATTCGACGGTTTTTCGACCAAAGCCAACGTAGACCGCGCCCGGGCCGCGGCGGCGACCGTCCGCGTGGCGCACGACCGACTACGCGACGCCGTGGCGTTGGACGTTACAACGGCCTACTACGAATACAAGAAGCAAGCCGAGACGGTCACTGTAGCGGAGAAGACCGCGGCCGCCGCGGAAGAGGAATTCACCATCGTCCAAGAACTTTACGCGCTCGGCGGCGCCTCGACGCTCGAGCTGACCGACGCCCAGGCCCGGTTCGTCGAAGCCCAAAACGCTTTCGTCGAAGCGAAATACGACTTCCTCATCGCCGACTTCGACCTAAAGCGCGCGTTGGGCCAACTGAAATATTAGCGGCGTTTTACCGTTCGTTCACGGCCTACGGCCCTTTTAATCCTTCGACCCGACGTAGGCCGCGGGCCTCAACCGGGGGCCGGCGGACGCCGTATCAATTCGCGCCCTAAGGGGTACTCGAGATGAAACGCCAAATCCGTATGACCAAAGTGCGGTGGGCCCTGGTAGTTATAATATGGCTCATATTAATCTCGTGCCCGCTGCTCGTCACCAACTCCAAACGCCAACAGGTCCCCCCCGTCCGGGTGGATACCGTCACGAGCGCGGACATCACGTCGTACGTATCCGGCCCGGCTACCGTCGACCCCCGCGTGAGCGTCGACATCTCGGCCAACATCATGGGCAAGGTGACGAAGATTTTCGTCGAAGAAGGCGAACGGGTAGCCAAAGGCGATATCCTGTTGGAGCTCGAGCAAACGCAATACCGCGCCACCCGCGACGAGGCGGGCGCGGCCTACCGGAGCGCCGTCCGCAGCCTGGAGCTCACCGCAACGAAATGGAACACGGCCCGGGAAGTCTTCGACCGCAAGCAGAAACTATACGACAAGCATCTCATATCGCGCGAACAGTACGACCTCGCCAACACCCAATTCGAAGCCGAACGGACCGAACACGAGCTGGCTCGAGACAACGTCGTACGGGCGCGGGCCTTTTTGGTTCAGGCCAAAGATTCGCTCGATAAAACGATCTACACCTCTCCCCTCGACGGCGTCGTAACGGCGCTCAACGTCGAGGAGGGCGAGTTCACCGTCGTGGGCACGCTCAACACGCCCGGCACGGTAATGGTCACGGTGGCGGACCTGGCCGCCATGCAGGTCGTGGCCGACGTCGACGAAACCGACGTCGTCAACGTCGAGCTGGGGCACCCGTCCTCGGTAACTATAGACGCCTTCCCGAACGAAATATACCGGGGAGAAGTCATCGAGATCGCCTCCAGCGCCAAGGAATCGGTGTTCACTACCACCGACGAAAAGACCTCCGCCGATTTCGAAGTCAAAGTCTTACTCGCCGGCGATACGTCGGCGCTCCGCCCGGGGATGACCGCGACCGCGGACGTCATTACGGCCGAGGCCGAAGGCGTAACCGCCATCCCCATCCAAGCGCTCGTTACGCGCACCCGCGAAACCGTTACGGAGTGGGAGGAGGCGCGCGCCGGAAAAAGCGGCGACCGCGAGAAACCCAAGGAAAAAGCCAAGCCGCAATCGGACTTATTCCGCACCGACTACGTGAAAGGCGTCTTCGTTTTCGACGACGAGAAGCCGTTCGTAAAGCGGGCCCGCTTCGTCCGCGTGGAAGCGGGCATTATGGGCGACCGGTACGTGGAAATCAAGAAGGGCCTAAAAGGCGGCGAGACTATCATCGTCGGCCCGTACAAAACGCTGCGCCGCCTGAACGACGGCGACCTGGTCCGGCTGGAGAAGAAGGAGCCGACGGAAGAAGAGCAAACGTAATGGCCGAGCCGCTCATAAAATTACGCGACATAGTTAAAATTTACCACATGGGCGGCGAAGACGTCGTCGCGCTTAAAGACATTAACTTCGACGTCCGGCGAGGAGAATACGCCGCCATTATGGGGCCGTCGGGCTCCGGCAAATCGACGTTGATGAACATCATCGGCTGTCTCGACGTCCCGACCGGCGGCTCCTACCACTTGAACGGCCAGGAGGTGGCGGCGGCCACCGAAGACGAACTGGCCGCCATCCGCAACCGCGAAATAGGCTTCGTCTTCCAGACGTTCAACCTCCTCCCCCGCGCCACCGCGGCCAAAAACGTCGAGCTCCCGCTGATATACGCCGGCATCCCGCCCGAGGAACGCCGCCGACGCGCCGCCGAGGTCCTGGAGGCGGTGGGGCTCGCGAAACGCGGCCACCACAAACCGAACGAAATGTCGGGGGGAGAACGGCAGCGCGTCGCCATCGCCCGGGCGCTCGTCAACCGCCCCTCGGTCGTGCTGGCGGACGAGCCCACCGGAAACCTCGATACCAAGATAGGCGACGAAATACTGGCCGTGTTTCAACACATAAACGACGAAGGCAAGACGGTCATAGTCGTAACGCACGACCCCGACGTCGCGGCCAAAGCCCGAAGCACCATCGTACTGCGTGACGGCCAGATCGTCGACCGGGTGAACAAGAAAACGAAAAAGCCGCGAGGGCTTCGCGGCGGCTAAGCGGCAATCGGGGGGCTTAATATATTTCGGCCGGGACGCCGGCCTCCTCGCACACGCGGCGCGCTATGGCCGCGAGCCGCTCGCGGGGGACCATCTGAACGCCGGGCCGCGCTACGGGACGGTCGGTAGTATAGACCTGGACCGCCGACGGCTTCACCGCCGCTACCGCGCTTACGTAATCGGCCACCGCGCCGTCGTCGGCGTTTCCCGCGTCGCCGGCGACGAAGCAAGATTGGACCGTAAAATTATCCAAAGCGGCGAGCCCTTCCAAAATAGCGTCGAACGATACGCCGGCCGCCGGCACGTTGACCGCGGCGAAGAGCTCCGCCGAGCCGGCGTCCAACTTCATGATGGGCGCGTCCAACGAAGCGAGGGCGGCCCGTATCTCCGGGCGGTCGACGGTACTGGAGTTCGAGAGCGCCGCCAGCTTCGCCGTGGGGCACAGCTCGTCGCGGACCGCCCGCACGGCCTCGACCGTCGCCGGGAATTCGGGGTGCAGCGTAGGCTCGCCGTTCCCGGAGAAAGTTACGTAATTCGGGGCCGGAATCGACCCGAGCGCGTCGCGGAGAGCGCCGGCGATTTCCGCGGCGGGCGGCAGCATATGGTTGAAACCCCTGCTCGAGGGAACGTGGTACGTCGTCGGGCCGTACTGGCAGTATATGCAATCGAACGAACAGATCTTCGCGACCGTGGGCGATACGTTTATGCCCAACGAGGGCCCCAGCCGTCGAGACGCGATGGGCCCGTAGATCACCGTTTTTTGAAGCTCTAGATAAGACATCGCGCCATCATAAAATAAATACTACCTTTAGACAACAACAAATAATAAGAGGTGTCTCCCGAGATGGCGGAGTGCAAGGTGAACGACAACCTGGTTTCTTGTAATTGCACGTACGAGCCGTGTAGCAGGAAAGGCCGCTGTTGCGACTGCATTTCGTACCACCGCGCGGCGGGGGAATTGCCCGCGTGCTGCTTCGACGCCGCCGCGGAGAAGAAGTACGACCGGTCCGTCGGCCATTTCGTCCGGTGCCAAACCCGCTAGCGAAAAACCGTTGACGGCCGGCGCGGCATAGCTTATATTTTCTGGAAGGGAGCCGTCCGGCACAAGCGCCTTTGGGTAGCGCGGAATCATGAAACTATCCATCATCATCCCGGTTTTCAACGAAGAAGCCACGGTCAAGGAAATAATCGACCGCTGCCGCGCGCTGGCGCTCGACACTGAGATCGTCGTAGTGGACGACGGCTCGAGCGACGGCACGCGCGACGTCCTCGCGAAAGAGAACGGCGCCGACGGCATAACGGTTTGCTACCACGAGAAGAACCGCGGCAAAGGCGCCGCGATACGGACCGGCGTCGAGAAATGCACCGGCGATATCGTCGTCATCCAGGACGCCGACCTCGAGTACATGCCCGAAGAATTCCCCGCGCTGGTCCAACCTATCGTCGACGGGTACGCCGACGTCGTTTACGGCTCGCGCTTCCTGGGGACCCACCGCGTATTCAAAGTCGTCCATTACTTCGGCAACAAGTTCCTGACTCTCGTCACGAACGTCCTCTACGACACCATGCTCACCGACATGGAAACTTGCTACAAAGCGTTTCGCGCCGCCGTTATAAAAAACGTCGACATCAAATCGGACCGCTTCAACTTCGAACCGGAGATAACGGCCAAAGTTTTCAAACAGAAAAAACTCCGCGTCTACGAGATGCCTATCTCGTACCACGGCCGCGATTACGACGAGGGTAAAAAGATAACCTGGTTCGACGGCATACCGGCGCTCTGGGCCCTCATCAAATACCGCTTCACCGATTAAATATGCTGGCGTTCCTTGTGGCGGCGTGGTCGGTAGCCGTCAAGTGGCCGTTACCGTTGCTCTTTGACACGCTGTTGCTCCGACCTATATGCCGCACGGCGCTCTATACCAGCGGTTCATATTATAAACGTTTACTGAAAGGCTCAAGTGGCAACCCGAAAGAATAGGGGGTCGCGGTGAAAGCTGTTGTCGTCAAAGGCGGGAAACTTTCGTTGGACGCGTCGTACGCCAAGCCCGCGCCCGAACGCGACGAAGTCATAGTCAAGGTCCGGTACGCCGGCGTGTGCGACACCGACGTCCAACTGGCGTCGGGATACATGTCGTTCGAAGGCGTCCCCGGCCACGAGTTCGTGGGGGTCGTCGAGGGCGGCTCGGAGGCGTGGCTCGGGAAGCGCGTCGTCGGCGAGATCAACTGCGCCTGCGGCGTTTGCAGCCATTGCATCCAAGGCCGGGGCAACCATTGCACGTACCGAACGGTGTTGGGCATCAACGGCCGCGACGGCTGCTTCGCCGAATACATAATGTTGCCGACGGCTAACCTGCACGAAATCCCGGACGACGTACCCGACGAAAAAGCGGTCTTCGTGGAGCCGCTGGCGGCCGCGGTCAACGTCGTCGAATTGACCCACGTCCCGCCGACGTACGAGGTAGCGGTCGTGGGCGACGGCAAGATCGGCCTGCTGGTCGCGGAAGTGATAAGCCTGAGCGGCGCCGCGGTAGCCGTCGTGGGCCATCACCCCGGCCGCGCCGACAAGCTCGCCGCTATGGGCCGCGCCGTCCCCATATTGCGGCCCGACGAGGCGCCCGACGGCCACTACGACGTGGTGGTAGAGTGCACCGGCGCCGCCGACGGCTTGCAGCACGCCCTCCGCTACGTACGGCCGCGGGGCACCGTCGTCCTTAAGACCACCGTCGCGGACCCGTACAACGTCGACCTCGCGCCGGCGGTCATTAACGAGGTTACGGTGGCCGGGAACCGCTGCGGGCCGTTCGCGCCGGCGTTGAGGATGATAAGCGAAGGCCGCGTCGACCCCACGCCGCTTATTGAGGAAATCCACCCCGTAGAAGACTTGCCGGACCTTCTGGCGCGCGGCGCCCCGGGCCTTAAGCACCTTATAAAGTTCGAATAAAAAAGCGGCCTCAAGGCCGCTTCTTCCATCTCAAGCTTCGGCGGGAGAACGACTAACCCGCGGCCCCCTCCAGCTTCTTTATCCGCTCCTCCAGCGCGCGGATGCGCCGCGCCTGTAAGAAGTCGCCTATCAAATTAATTACGTACAACAACGTCAGGAACGAAAGCCATATCGCCACCCATCTCATCTCGTCTTCCTCCGTTCAGTCGAACAACGTCCAGTTAAATCCCACGTACGTCCGCATCCGCCGCGGTACCGAGTAGCCGGGCCGTATCACGTAGTCGCGCGCGCCGTTTATGTTCTCGAGGTTGCAGTATAGCTGAAACGAGACCACCGCGACGGAGAAGTGCGCGCCTACTTGCCAGTACGCCGGCAGCTCGTACCGGTAAGGTATCTTGAAGTACGGATACGGCTCGACGACGTACTCCGGCGACTCCGGCGCGACGTTGCGCCTTATGCCGGTGTATTCGAGGCGAGCCTCGGCCCGCAGCCTTAAATCATCTTTGAGAAAACCTTTTTGGAATCCCAACTTGCCGAAGGCGCGATGCCGCGGCACGAACCCTACTTCCTCGCCGCCGGCGCGCACCGCATCGGTTAAACAATAGCTCGCGCCCCAATCGAACCACGGCGGCAGCTTACCCTCGGCCGAGGCCTCCACGCCCCGGCGCGTAAGCTCGGCCGTCCACAACCCTTCCCCGTCGAGGTAGACGTCCTTGCCGCGGTTGTAGAAATACGCCAGGCCGGCCTCGGCGACGTTTGTGCGGTAAAAGCGCGCCCCGGCTTCATAACCGAGTTCCCGCGTTACCTCCTCGCGCCTTCCCAATTCCGCCGCCGCGGGAAGCCGCACGCCGCCGTTCAAAGAACCGTAAAACTTAACGGCTCGAGCCAGCAACGCCGACGCCGCGACGCGAGGGCTAAACGCGCCGCCGACGCCCGCCAGCGCGTCGTAGCTCGTCCCGGCGGCCAGGTAAACGCCCCCCGCGGGCCTGATTTCTTCTAAAACCCTGCCCGATACGAGAACGGCCTTTTCTCCCGCGTCGGCCTCGCCGCGGAGGCCGCCGGCCGCCTCCACCGTAAACGCGCCGCCGGCGGCGTGCGGCAACGTGTACGAAACGCCGCCGCCCTCCTCATAAGCCCGGGTTTGAACCAGCCGCCGCTCCTCGGCCTCGTGGAACCAACTCCGCGTCGTAACGTAGTATCCGCGCGCGCGTAAATCGCCCGCGCCCCAGCGCCGCCGGCCCGCCGCGCGCAACCGGTCTTGCCAGCCCTTCTGTAACCCGGGCGCTTTGGGGGCCGTCAACCGAGAGCGGTATTCTTCCCACTGCCAAGGCGGCAGCACGCTCTCGTCGGACGCGTAATGGCCGTAGGAGACGTCCAATTCGCCGACTTCGCCCCAACGCCGAGCCACGCGGCCGTCGACGTTGGTGGAGGTGTCGCGGTCGCGGGTGTTGGGTTCCGCCGTAAGTATGCGATTGCCGCTCGCGAAGAGGTCTATCCCCCGCACCGTCATGCCGAAGTTGAAGCGGTAACGTTCGGTATCGAAAGAACCGTCGGACGCCGATAGCAGCGCGCGCGCCGATTCGCGCGGGCCCTTCATCGTCTCGACGTTGACGACGCCCGCGACGGCCCGGTCGCCGAACCGGAACGACGCCGGCCCGTTTATAACCTCCACCCTCGCGACCGCCTCCATCGGGAAAACCTTCAAGTCGGCCCAGCCGGTGGCGAGGTCGTTCACCGGAACGCCGTCCACGAGCAGCAACACCTCCCGGCCGCTCGAGCCCCGGAAACGCGGCGTCATCGTCGGGCCCTCGCGCCCCGGAACGTACTCGACGTAGATGCCGGCCTCTTCCTCCAAGACCCGGCCCAACCACAAATATCCCCTATTACGCAAGACCTCGCCGTCCAGAACGCGCGCCGTCCCGGCGAACTCGCGCGCGAGGACGGGGACGTACCCGCCGGCGGTAACCGTTTCGCTGCCGGCGTAACGCTCTTCAGCCGGCGGCTCGAGCTTATAATAATAGGGGTAGTCGTCGTCGGCCGCCGCACCGCCGCCGTGCGCCGCAATACATAAGGCCAACGCGGTTTTCCTTAACATAACGTCGCGAGGTTATCATATAATTTCGGCATAATCAAAAGCAAACGAAACGCCGACGCTATGCCGCAAGAGGAAGACGACGAACGTTTCATGATGGAAGCCCTGGCCGCCGCCGTAGAAGCCGGGGCCGACGGCGAGGTCCCGGTCGGGGCCGTAATCGTATCGGAAGGCCGCGTCATCGCCCGGGGCCGGAACCGAACCGAAGCCACCCGCCAGGCCGTAGCCCACGCCGAACTCGAGGCGCTGCGAAAAGCGAGCGGCGTCGCGGGCGATTGGCGGCTGAGCGGATGCACGCTCTACGTAACGCTCGAGCCTTGCCCCATGTGCGCGTTCGCCGCGGTCCTGGCGCGTCTGGGCCGCGTCGTCTTCGGCGCGGCGGACCCGAAATTCGGCGGCTGCGGCTCCGTCGTCGACGTCCCCGCGGCGCCGTTCAATCACCGCCTAGCCGTTCGCGGCGGCGTCCTCGCCGAGAAATGCGCCGCTTTGCTGCAGGAATTCTTCCGGGGTCGCCGCGAGGAGGAGCGAAACGCTAAACAACCGTAATCGGTTTAAGTGATATAAGTTGACTTATTTAGTATAGTATGCCATTATATAACATTGTATGACTTTATCCACCCCGCGCTAACACCTGTTAAACCAACAATATAACTAAATAAGGGGATAGTATATGGGGATAAATAGACGCGAATTCTTCCGGGATTTGGGGCTCGCCGCCGGCGCCGCGGCCCTTTTAAGCCGCGAAGCGTTCGGGGCGGACGAGGCCGTGTGGCCGTACGCCCCCCTAAAAACCGCCGACGTTATAGTCTGCGAGGGCACGGCCTACAAGACGCTACTGACCCGTGCCTTCGATAAACTGGGCGGCCTGAAGAAATATATCAAGGGCGGCGACAGCGTACTGGTCAAACCGAACATCGCCTGGGACCGCGCCCCCGAGTACGGCGCCACCACCAACCCGTTCGTCGTCGCGGCGTTGGTCGAGCTCAGCCTTGCCGCCGGCGCGGGCGAGGTTAAGGTCTACGACAACACGTGCGCCAACTGCCGCCGCAGCTACGACTCGAGCGGCATCGCCGACGCGGCCCGCGACGCCGGCGCGAAAGTCTCGTACGTCGACACCGCGCTGGGAAAAACCGTAAATATCCCGAACGGCGTCGCCGTAAAAAAAGCCGAGGTCTACGCCGACGTCCTGGACACGGACGTAATAATCAACGTCCCGATTGCCAAAGACCACTCCCTCTCCCGCCTCACCCTCGGGATGAAAAACCTGTTGGGGATACTGGTCGAGAACCGCGGCCGCTGGCACCAGCGCATAAACCAAAAGCTCGTCGACCTGGCCCAAGTGGTAACGCCGACGCTTACCGTCATCGACGCCACGCGCATTATGACCGCCAACGGCCCAACCGGCGGCGAATTAGGTTACGTGAAGCGCCTTGACAAGCTCATCGTAACGACGGACGTGACCGCCGCCGACGCCTACGCTACCACCCTCTTCGGCCTCGAGCCCACGGACCTCGGCGTCGTTAAAGAAGCCCGCAAGCGGGACTTCGGCACCGCGGACGTCGAGCGTATGAACGTCTCCAAGGTCACGGCCTAAATATGCCTCCGGGCGGTTGGGAATGGTTCCGCCGATTGAGCCAGGTTGCGTTCTTCGGCGCGGCGTGCGTTTTAATCGTCGCGACGAACTACCCCCTCGAAGCTGACCTCCCGTACGACATAATTCCCCGCTTCTCGCCGCTTCTGGCGGCAACGGCTATGGCCGCGAGCCGCGCGGTCATAACGGCCTTCTGGCCCGCGCTCATAGTCGTGGCGTTGACGCTGCTGCTCGGCCGGGCCTTCTGCGGTTGGGTTTGCCCGGTGGGCGCGCTGCTCGACGCCGGCGACTTCGTAATCGGCAAAGTCTTTCGCAAACGCCGACGCGAGGGCGAAAAGGTCGGCCACCGGCGTTGGCGGATCCTCCTGCTCGTCGCGCTGCTGGTATTCGCGGCGTTCGGCATCCCGCTCGCCGGCTGGTTCGACCCGCTCGCGCTATTCCCCCGCACCCTCGCGACGTCGGTAATACCGTACGCCTCCGTCGGCCTCGACAAGCTCACGTTACTCTTGTACGACGTCCCGAGATTGGAATCGTTCGCGAGCGCCGTGCGGCAACGCGTCGTCGCCGAAAACGTCACGCTCTTTCCCGGCCGCGTTGCCGTCGCCGCGGTTTTGGCGGGGTTGGTCCTCCTCGGCTTCGTACGCCGCCGCTTCTACTGCCGGTACGTCTGCCCGACGGGCGCGCTGCTCAGCGTCGTCGGTTGGGCTTCGCCGTTCGGCCGTCGCGTCGCCGGCGCCGAATGTACCGAATGCAAGAGGTGCCGTAATGTATGCCGGATGGGCGCCATCGGCGGCCGCGGCGAGGCCACCGCCCAGGCCGAATGCAACCTCTGTATGGATTGCCTGACCGCGTGCCGGCCCGACGCGACTTCCTTCGGCTACGGCCGCGCGAGGCCCCCCGAAAACCCGACGACGTGGGCGCCCGCCCTCAACCGCCGCGATTTCCTCGTAAGCGCCGGAGCGAGCCTGGTCGCCGCGCCCGCGGTGCTCGTAACCGACGGCCGCGTCCAGAACGACCTGTTCCTCATACGACCGCCCGGCGCCCAGGAGGAGAGCGAGTTCCTCGCGCGCTGCGTGCGGTGCGGCGAGTGCATAAGGGTTTGCCTTACGCAAGGGCTGGCGCCCGTTCACTTCGAAGCCGGGCTTACGGGCCTTTGGACGCCGCGGCTCATCCCCCGTAAGGGATACTGCGAGTACCTGTGCACGCTGTGCACGCAAGTATGCCCCACCGACGCCATAAAGACGTTGACGGAAGAACAGAAGAAAAAGGAAATAATCGGCCTCGCCGTCGTTGACCGTACGCGCTGTCTCCCCTGGGTCGAGGACGAAGACTGCAACGTGTGCGAGGAGATGTGCCCCACCTCGCCTAAGGCGATCGAACTACGAGGTCGGGGTCGTTTGAAGCCGCACGTGATCGCCGATAAATGCGTAGGCTGCGGCATCTGCGAGTACGCCTGCCCCGTAGAGGGCGACGCCGCGATCGTCGTCGTCGGCGACCGCGACCGCGTCTACTTCACAAACGACGGAGGAGGCGGCCGGCACTACCGCGGCGGCCGGGGCGGTTAACCCGGCGTAACCACTGTCGGGGTTTTGAAGGGTCAGGTTAAAATGGGAACGGAGACGAAGAACGGCGACACCGCCAGGTTCGTCGTGCAGGAGCACGACGCCAGCACCCATCACTACGATTTCCGGCTGGAGATGGACGGCGTCCTGAAGTCCTGGGCCGTGCCGAAGGGCATCTCAACCAAACCGGGCGAAAGGCGCCTCGCCGTCCAGGTCGAAGACCACGACGTCGACTACATCGGCTTCGAGGGCGAAATCGAGGAGGGGGTTTACGGCGCGGGGACCGTTTCGATATGGGACCGGGGCCGGTACGACCTCGTGGACCGCAAGGATAAAAAATTGGTCTTCAACTTACATGGGGAGAAACTAAAAGGCTCGTTCGTCTTGGTTCACACGAAAGAAAAGCTTTGGCTCATAATGAAGATGAAGAAAGAAACCGCCTGACGCGCGTTACGATTCCGCCAACACCTTCGTAATAAGTTCGTCCACCATCTTCGGGTTGGCGCGGCCGCGCGTCTTCTTCATAACGTACCCCACCAGCGCGCGACGCGCCTTCTCCTTTCCGCCCTTAATATCCACGACCGCCTTCGGGTTCGCCGCCGCCGCCTCGCGGACGAACTTCTCTATATCCGACGCGTCCGAAATTTGACGGAGCCCTTTGGCGTCCAGGATAACCGCCGGTTCGCCGCCCAAGGTCATCAATTCCGCCAGGACCTCGCGCGCCGCGGGGACGTTGGCGTCGCCGGCGTCGACGAGTTGTAATAGCGCCGCGAGGCCGGCCGGCGTAAGCTTAGTATCGCCGAGAACCTCGTCGCGTTCCTTGAGCTCCCGCGTAACGTCGCCGACAAGCCAATTTACGACCGCGCGCGGTTCGCCGCCGTACGCCGCCGCCGCGGCCTTCAGGAACTCCGCGTAGCCGGGCGCGAAGGCCAACATCTCGGCCTCCGCCGCCGTCGCGCCGTAATGCTCCCGCAACTCGCGTACTCGGGCCGCCGGGCCCGGGCCCAATTCTCCCTTCAAATCGTCGATATAGGAAGCCGTTATCTCGAGCGGCGGTAAATCCGGCTCGGCGAAATACCGGTAGTCCGCCCGCAATTCCTTGACGCGCGTGGGCACCGTTTTGCCGGTGGCGTCGTCGTAGTGCAGCGTGACGCGTTGCACTTCACCGCCGTCCCGTAGTACTTCCACCTGGCGCGCGAACTCGTACTCGAGCGCGCCCTCCATGGCCTTCAGCGAGTTCAGGTTCTTGATCTCCACCTGCCCGCCCAACTTCTCCGCCCCGACCCTTTTAACGGAGACGTTGGTATCGATGCGAAAGGCGCCCTTTTCGAATTCGCAATCCGAGACGCCGGCATCAATGAGCGCGTGCCGCAAGGCCACGATATAACGCCGCGCCTGCCCGGGCGATTTAATTACCGGCCTGGAAACTGCTTCCATCAACGGGACGCCCGCGCGGTTGAAATCGAGCAACGTCTCGTCCGCCCCGACGTACGCCTCGGCGTGGGCCGCTTTGGCCGTGTCCTCCTCGAGGTGTACGCGTTCCACCGATACGACGCCGAAGCTTTCGTCATCCCAATACTCGACCTCGCCGTCGTAACCCAGCGCGCCGAAGTGCTGGCTTATCTGGAACCCCTTGGGCAGGTCGGGATAAAAATAATTCTTGCGGTCGAAAGACACCCGCGCCGGCGTAGTGCACCCGAGCGCCACGGCGGCCTTGAAGCCCAGCCGGACCGCCTCGCCGTTCACTACCGGCAACGACCCCGGCAACCCCAAGCACACCGGGCACGTCAATGTATTCGGCGCCGCGCCGAACTCGCTCGCGCACCCGCAGAAGAGCTTCGAGCCCGTCTTCAGCTGGACGTGGACCTCGAGCCCTATCGTGACTTCGAATTCGCCGTTGTCGGCCATTACGGAACGCCCTTGTCGGCGGCCGCGTACGGCTCGAGGCGCCGCGCGAGTTCCGCCGGTACGTCCGCCACGACGCGAACGCGGCCGTCGTGGTCGTCGCGCGTCAGGACCCTCCCGCGCTCGTACACTTCGGTTAAAAGGGGACCGGGCGAAAGCTCCGCCACTACGCGGACGCCCTCGCCCGCTAAAACGTCGTCCATCAACGCGACCAATCGGTCGCACCCGTCGCCCGTAGCCGCCGAAATCGCCACCGGGTTCTCGAAGCCGAGCAGCTCGTAACGGCCTACGTCGAAATCCGGTACCAGGTCGGCCTTGTTGAATACGTCTACCCGGCGCTTCTCGCGCGCCCCTAACTCGCTTAGGAGGTCCTCCACGACTTCGGCCCGGCCCTCTATGTTCGCCGCGGTCACGTCGCGGACGACGAGTATAACGTCGGCCCGCGTTATCTCCTCCATCGTAGCGCGAAACGCGGCTATGATGTCCGGCGGGAGGTTCGATATGAAGCCGACGGTATCCGCCAGCAATACGACTCGCCCCGACGGCAACCGCGCCCGCTTAATAAACGGGTCGAGCGTCGCGAACGGCACGTCGGCGGCGTACGCCTCCGAACCGGCGAGCCGGTTGAGGAGCGTCGTCTTCCCGGAATTGGTATATCCCACGATGGCCGCCAACGGCAGCGCCGCCCGGCCCGCCCTTTCCAGCGAACGGCGGCGGGAGACGTCCTTGAGCTTACGCTTCAACGTCGATATCTTGCGCATCACGCGGCGGCGGTCGATCTCCAACTTGGTTTCGCCCGGGCCGCGTATCCCGATGCCGCCCGCGGTACGGCTCAACTCACCGCCCCACCCTCGCAGCCGCGGGAGTTCGTACTCGAGCTGGGCGAGCTCCACTTGCAGGCGGCCTTCGTTCGTGCGGGCCCGCTGGGCGAATATATCCAAAATCACCGTCGGCCGGTCGACGACGCGAACGTCCAACGCCTCTTCCAAGTTGCGCTGCTGCGCTGGCGTCAACGGCTCGTCGAAGACGACGAGGTTCGCTTCCGTTTCCTTGACCTCGGCCGCGACCTCGGCCGCCTTGCCCCGGCCTATCAAGAGCGCCGGGTCGGCCTTGTTACGCTTTTGAATAACGCCGCCCGCTACCCCGGCGCCCGCCGCCCTCACCAGATTCTCGAGCTCCAGGAGCGACTCTTCGGAAGTTAATGCCGACGCGCGGCGCCAATCGACGCCCACCAGAAACGCGCGCTCGGCCGCGAAGCGGTCCGCGTCTTCGGGCCTAACCGGCACCGGGTTCCCCTTTCTCAATTTCGCGTAGATACGCCGCCAAGCCCTCTTGCCACGGCGGCATAACCTCGCCCGTGAGGGCCATATACAACGACGCGTCGAGCGCGGAATAGCGTGGCCGCCGCGCCGGCAACTCGAGGTCGGCGGTGGCTATCGCCCTTAACGGTACTCGATAACCCGTTAAACGCAGAATCTCGCCGGCGACGTCGAACCAGCTGGCCTCGCCCGAGCCGGCGACGTGCAGGACGCCGCGGAATTCTAAGCCGACGAGTTTCGCCAACGCCGTCGCCAGGTGGCCGGCGTACGTCGGCGACCCGCGTTGGTCGTCTACCACTTCCAGCGGCTCGCCTTCCTTCGCGCGCGCGATTATTTTGGATACGAAGTTGGCGCCCCCGGCGCCGAAGAGCCAGGCCGTGCGGACGATAACGTGCTCGGTAGCCGTCGCCGCTACGCGCTTTTCGCCGTCGAGTTTGCTTTCGCCGTAAGCGGACAGCGGCTCAGGTCCGTCGCCCTCTTTATAAGGAACTCGCGAACGGCCGTCGAAGACGTAATCGGTGCTTATGTGTATTACGCGCGCGCCCGCCGCCGCGGCCGCCGCGGCGACGTTTCCCGCTCCCCGGCCGTTTACGTCGAAGCATAAATCGCGTTTGCTCTCGCAGCCGTCGACGTTCGTAAACGCCGCGCAGTTGATGACGACGGCCGGCCTTTCTTCATCCATTACGCCCCGGACACGGCGCGCGTCCGTAACGTCCATCTCGGCGACGTCGACGCCGACGACGTCAAAACCGTGCCCCGGGAGCTCCCTCATCAGGGCGCGCCCCAAGATGCCGCGGTGTCCGGTAACTAAAATCTTCACGCGTTTAACCGCCGTACTGGCGCTTGTAATATTCGTCGAAAGCCTCGTCCTTAAGAGGCCGCCACCAGTCTTCGTGTTCGACGTACCAACGAACCGTCTCCTCGAGGCCCGCGTCGAACGGCGTTCGGGGACGCCACCCCAAGGCCTTAATGCGTTCGCAGCTCAGCGCGTAACGGCGGTCGTGGCCCGGGCGGTCTTTGACGTACGTTATCAGGTCGTCGCCCTTGCCGAGTAACTTCAGGATGCGCTTCGTAACGTCTACGTTCTCGAGTTCGCAATCGCCGCCGACGTTGTAAACGGTCCCCGGCTCGCCCCTCTCGAGCAGCAACGCGAGCGCCTCGCAGTTGTCGCGCACGTGCAGCCAGTCGCGCACCTGGCGGCCGTCGCCGTACACCGGCAACGGTTTATCGTCGAGGGCGTTGGTAACGAACAGCGGTATTAACTTTTCGGGATACTGGAACGGGCCGTAGTTGTTGGTCGAACGCGCCACCAGCGCCGGCGCGTCGAAAGTCTTGGCGTACGCGAGCGCGAGTAAGTCGCCGCCGGCCTTCGACGCCGAATACGGGCTCGAGGGCTCGAGCGCCGCTCCCTCTTCGAACGCGCCCTCGTCTATGGACCCGTAGACTTCGTCCGTCGAGACTTGTACGAATATTTTGACGCCGTGCTCGCGCGCCGCCTCGAGCAACGTGAACGTTCCGACGACGTCCGTTAGAACGAACTCCCTGGGGAAAAGTATGGACCGGTCGACGTGCGTTTCGGCGGCGAAATTTATCACGGCGTCGCAGCCGGCCGTCGCCCGCCGTACGACTTCTTCGTCGGCGATGTCGCCCCGTACGAAAGTAAACCGAGGATTATCGCGAGCGCTCTTGAGGTTCTCGACGTTGCCGGCGTACGTTAATTTATCGAGGACGACTACGTCGGCGCCGGGCCAGCGCTCGAGCGCGTACAAAACGAAATTCGAGCCGATAAATCCGGCGCCGCCCGTCGCGAGTATTCGTTCCATTAATCAGCTCTCCCCGTTGCGCCGCCGGGCCGCCCACATGCCGCGGCCCCGCCGCCGCGCCTCCTCTTCCGCGCGTCGAAACCGCGGCGCGAACGCCGTATTGGGCGGAATTTCCAACGTCTTCGCCCAACCGGCGCGAACCATTTCCTCGTTCACGAAGACCAACCGTCCGGCCTCCGTACGCACGTAAACGTACGCCAGCGTTCTCCCGTAGCGGTCGTACCGTTCGCGGCCGTAGCCGAGCGACATTTTCCCTTGCGAAAGGAGTCGTTCGTTGTACCCCCGCGCCTCGTCGTAAAAAGGCTCGTTCCTCTCGGGGGCGTCGATGCCTATATATCGTACGGGCCCGACGCCCGCCACCCTGATAGTATCGCCGTCGACGACGTCGTACCCCCCGGCGCCGAACAGGAAACTTCGCCACCCGAATTCGCGGCCGCTCCTGGAGGCGATGACGGCGACGGTCGTAACCGCCGCCACGGCCAACGTGAGCGCCGCGACCAATCGCTTTTTAGAAGAGCGCGGCATCTCCCGGCGGCTCGAGCGCCACCCCCAGCAAGTCCATCATCATCTCGGCGTTGGTGACCGCCTGCCCCAGCGGGTGGTTGTTCATAAATACGTACGTCTTCTCGGCCTTGGCCGCCACTTCCTTTATCCGCGGTAACCACTCTTCCAACTCCTTCCGGGGATACAAATAATCGTACCGCTCCGCCGCTTGCTCGTGTCGCCACCACTTCTTGGCGTTGCGGCCGTGGAAGCGGAAATACCCCACGTCGGAAGTGGCCGCCGCCGTAGCCGGCAACAACCCCTTTAGGCCCGGCTCGTCGACGTTGCAAAACCCGACCTTCATCTCCGATAATCGCTCGAACGCGTCGTCGTTGACCCAGGAATCGTTTCGGAACTCGGCCACCACGCTCAGGTCGCCGAGGTACCCCGCTATTTTCTTCAGGAATTCCATCGCCGCCGGCGTGTACTTGAAGCGCCAAGGAAATTGCGCCAACAAACACCCCAGCACGCCGGCCTCCGCCATCGGCTCGACGCCCCGGCGGTAATCGCCGGCCAGCTCCTCGGTAAGTTTACCCTCGTGGGTTATGTCGCCCGTCAGCTTAACGGCGTAACTCAGGCGGGGCGCCTTGCGCGCGATCGCCGCCATAGTACGGGCCGCCGGCAGCCGGTAATAGGTAAAATTGATTTCGACCGCGGCGAAGCGGCGGGTGTAGAAAGCCAGCATGTCGCGGTCTTTAATGTCGGCGGGGTAAAAAGGGCCCTTCCAATCCTGGTAGGAGTACCCAGACGTCCCTACTAAAATATTTCTCTTCTTCTTAACCAAATAAATTAATACGGCAACCTACTGCGCCGTCTCACGTTCACCCTGCGACGTCTCGCCGGTTAAAGGGGCGACGCCGGCGTACGTCAAAGCCTCGGCGATAGTCACGTCGTTCAACTGCCCCACTACCGACGCCGCCGCGACCCAGCCGGTATCCTCGTCCGCGGCCAAGAACGCGTTCGCCCACTCGGCGGGGAGCTCTCCCAGGCCCAGCTCTTCCCGGCGTTTACCGTGCCGCACCTTGGCCTGTTCGTCCAGGCCCGCTTTCTTAACCGCCTCTAACTTGTCTATGTAGACGACCCGCTCCTCGACGAAAGCGGCGAGCTTCTCGTCCGTTACGGCGTCGCCGAAGTCGACGCGTTTCTTCAGCGCCTTTACCAGCTTCGCCGGGATATCCTCGCGGGCGTAAAAGAGCGCCGTCTTACGGGCGTCGCGGCTCGCCGTCTCGCGAACGACGTACGCCAGCTCTTTCTCGTGCGTATAGACGGCCGAGAGGTCAAAGGGCGTCTCGACGATGTCTTTGAACTTCTGGCGCCACGTCGCCGCGTCCGCGCTTTCCGCGTCGGCCAACAGGCCCAGGCATTTGACCGCCCAGCCGTAATCGAGCGGCGGCCTGGCGAGCGTCGCCTCCACCTCGCGGCCCACCACCGCGTCCAACTCGTGCTCCTCCACGACCGACCCGCGCGGGCACTCCTCGACTACCCGGGCGAGCCAGGGATACGCCTCGGCGCGTTTACCTTCCGCCAGGTACGTCCGCGCCGTTCCCAGGAACGCGTCGTCGCACAGCTCGCCGCGGTGGTAGTCGACGACGGCGCGATACGCGTCGCGCGCGAACGCGTACTTCCGCGCCGGCATCAGCTTATCGTCCGCGACGGCCAAAACGCGTTCCGCCTCGCCGGCCGACATCTTGCCGAACGTTACGCGGCAGCTCAGGTCCGACGTTATTTTAACCGTTTTGACGTTGAAGGCGACGTAAAGGCCGCCGGCGACCGTCACCCCGACGGCCGCAAATATTAAAATCCCGTATAACTTCTTCTTGGTCAATCGCCCTCGAGTCGTCAGTTAGCCGGCTCGTCTTTGTTGGCGCCGGTATCGGCGACCAGGTTCGACGCCCGCAGGAGCGACGGAAAAGTCCCGGCGTCGGTCCACCAACCGTCCAATACGGCGTACGTCATCTTCCCCCACGCTATGTATTGGTTGTTGACGTCGGTTATCTCGAGCTCGCCCCGGCCGGAAGGTTCAAGGTTCTTTATTACGTCGAAGACGCGCCCGTCGTACAGATAAATGCCTATCACGGCGAGGTCGGTGGGCGGCGACTCCGGCTTCTCGATAATCCGCGTCACGCGGTCGCCGTCGACGTCCGCTACGCCGAAGCGCCGGGGGTCCTCCACTTTTTTCAAGAATATTTTGGCGCCCCGGCCGGCTTCCGCGAAGGCCGCCACCGAGCGGTTCACGTTCCCCTCAATAATGGTATCGCCCAGGATAACCGCCACCGGCTCGCCGTCCGCGAAGTCCTCCGCCAGCGCGAGCGCCGCGGCGATGCCGCCCGAACCCTCCTGGTAGGCGTAGTGGAGACGCTTAAGGCCGAACTCGGCGCCGTTGCCCAAGAGCCGCAAGAAATCGCCGGCGAACTCGCCGCCCGTCACTACCATAATGTCCTCGACGCCGGCCTGCACGAGCGTCGTAAGCGGATAGTATATCATCGGCTTGTCGTACAACGGCAAGAGGTGTTTGTTGGTTATCTTCGTTATGGGCAGGAGCCGGGAGCCGGTCCCGCCCGCCGTGATGACGCCCTTCATAAGCTCGAGCCTACATTATTCAAAATTAATCCAACCGTACGATAAGCCGCCGGTACGCGGCACTACCCGCTCGCCGGGTCGGCCTCGCCCCAGTCGTACGGTATCGCCGGGTCGTCGTACGGCCTCCGGAGCTCGTCGGGGTGGTCGTAATCGTAAAGCTCGGTCGGCACGTTCACGACGTGCGCCGGCGCCCCGCCGTCGGCCTTAAAGCCGTGGTAGACGCCCGGGGGCACGACTATTAGTACCGGGTTGTCCTCGCCCGCTGCGATTCCGAGAACGTTACCGTACGTGGGCGAGCCCTCGCGGCCGTCGTAAAGCCCTACGCGCGCTTCGCCGGCGACGACGGCCAAGTGGTCCGTCTGGCGCTCGTGGGCGTGCCACGCTTTGACGACGCCCGGCCGCGCTACCGTAACGTAGACCTGGCCGAACCGCTGGAAATGCGGGTCGTCGGCACGCAATATCTCCATCAGCCAACCCCGCTCGTCGCGCAAAAGGCGGAGCGGTTTTACGATGACGCCGTCGATAAGTTGTCCCGGTTCGTCCGGCATGACCCGCGCCGCCGTTACTCGACGACCGCCGCGGCTACGTACCCCACGACGACGCCGCTCGCGTCGCCGGTTACGTCGCCCGAATTTTTATACTCTAACGCTACGGCCTCCGTCGCGCCCAGAGCCTCCGCGTACCAGAACGCGGCCGCCACTACGCCGGGCGCGTCTATTTCGAACTCCCCCGCGTTCTGGCCGACGAAGATCGCGAGCTCGTCGAAACGCTCAAACGTCCTAATGAACGCCCGGTCGAGCTTCACGGCTTCGTCGTAAGGGTGGTAATGGCTCAGGTCGCACGTCGCCACCGTCACGACGTCGGAACCTTCGGCCGCGACGGCCTCGGCTAACGCCTTCCCGAAGCGCGCCGCCGCGCCGGCGTCGTGTTGGCAGAAAATGAACGGTGCGATACGAGCTTCCGGGAACAGCGTCTGGACGAAGGGGAGCTGGACCTCGAGGCAGTGCTCCCGGGCGAAAGGTACGTTGCTGTACGTCACGTCGGCGCAACCGTCCGCCACCGCGGCCACGAGTTCGACGTCGACCCGCGCCACTCCCAGCGGCGTCTCGTAGCCGTCGTACGTACCGGTGGCGATGCCCGGCGAGGCGCAGTGGTGGCTCGGCCCGAGCAGGATGACCGTCGCCGGCCGACGCCCCTGGAGCTGGCGGAAGGCCGTCGCCGCGACGGCGCCGGAGTACGGATAACCGGCGTGGGGCGTTATTATCGCGACGACGTCGTCCGCCGGTACCGACGCGTCAGCGTCTCCCAACAAGCCTTCCACCGCGGCCTTCAGCTCGTCGGCTTCGCCCGGGTAGAACGCTCCGGCGACGTTCGGCGGCTTGACCGACGCTTTCTCCGCCGCGCTCTCCGCGGCCGCCGGCCGTTCGGTAACGTCCTTTTTACACGACGTCGCCGCAAACGTCAGCATCGCCGCCAGGATATAAAACCATACCGTTCTCATGTCGCACTCACCCTCTTAGAACGAGCTCTCCAGCGAAACCTTAAGGCCGGTGAACGACACCTCTGTCTGGCACACGCCGCTCGAGCATACCCGGCCTCCCCGCCGCGAGCCGTAACCGACCGACAATACTTGGTTTTGGAAGACCTTGTTGTACCACGACAGGCGAACCTCGCCCCACAACCAGTCATTCTTGTACCGGTACGTGGCCGGGATATAGTTTACGGGGTCGCCGGGGTCCACCAACTCCTGCTCCGTTTCGTCCGAATCCTCGTAACTTACGGTCAAGCCGAGCCAGGAGGAATACGTATAACCGACGTCGGCGCGGTTGGAGACGAATACCCCAGCTACCGTGTAGTCGGTCTTCTCCTCGCGCGCGAACTTCGTCGAGAACGAGTGACTATCCCACGGCGTCCAACTCACCGCCAGCGAGGGCGTGCGTTTGATGTCGCCCGACTTGTCCTCGCCAAAATAATTCAATTTCCCTAAATACTCGTACCCGCCCTCGACGACGACGGGCCAGGGCAAATCGTAGCGGACATTAGCGAAGTATTGCTCGACCTCAACGGCCTTAACGTCATTTTCGCCGACCTTGTCGTCGGCGTAGCTGTAGCCGCCGCGCGCCCGGACGTCGCTCACCGGGTTGGCGGACGCCTGTACGTAGTAGCCCCACTCGCCGCTACTCGGGCTATCCAACCCCGTTATCATGTATTCGTCCACCGAAACGGGGGGCGGGTTGTTGTAGCGGTACGCGAGGTCGTCGTACAACTTGTATTGGAACGACAGGCTCGAGCGCGGTAGATACCCGGTAACGATGCCGTAGAAACCTTTTCCTTCTACGTCCTCGGCGAAAACGGCGTCGTATCCGTCGCGAAGGGCGTACTCGCCGTACAGGTCGAAATATTGCCACCCGCCGCCCAGGCCGCCGGCGTAGAGCGTATTTTCTTCGGTGGGGTAACCTTGTGCTGGTGCATTTACGTTCTTAACTTCCGCCCGGACCGCGGAACCGGTGAGGTAGAAGAAGTCCACCGGCTTTACCGTCAATTGGCCGCCGGCGACTTTATCCTTACCTATCTCTTCCGGGCCTTCGGCAGTCACTACCTCTATCTGGCGGGAACTCCGGCCCCACAACGCGGTGACGTCGCCCCATTCCCGTCCGCCGACGGTGATGCACGCTTCCGCGACGCCGCCGTCGAGTCGTTGGTAAACGTCGAGGTCGCGGTCCTCGTACGAGCGCAACGTTAAACCTTTACCCAACGTTTTGTCGTAGTTGCCGGCGCGAAGGTCGAAGATGTCGTCGCGGTAGCGGGCGTAGCGTTGCACTATTTCGTTACCCTCGGTATCGAATTTTTCCTTTTCGGTCGTTTCGATTACCGGCCGGCGGGGGTGGTCGAACTCGGCCTCGACGCCGACGGCGAACCGCCACGCCCAGACCTCCGTCTGGAGGATGTCCCACGTCCAGCGGTGGTCGTCCTCGCGTTGGCGCATATAGACGGCCTCGTTGGTGCCGTTGACGGAGAGCCAGTCCGTTACGCTTACCGCGCCCGCGCCCGCCGCGGCCGTTAAAACTAAGACGAAGATCTTCCTATGCAAGTTCTAACCCTCCTCGGTGACGTCGTCGACGTCGGGCTGGGGTTCGCGAGCCGCGAAATATTTCTCTATTTCCGCTTGCATCTTCTTCTCGTCGCCTTTGCGGTAGCCGCTGTGTTCCCATATGACGTCGCCCTTGGCGGTAACGAGGAACGCGTAGGGATTGCCGGGGATGCCGAGCGTTTTCACCAACTCGCCGTCCACGTCGAGCAGGGTATCGAACTTAAAGCCCTGGCCCTTGAAATAGGGCTTAACCTGGGAAGAGGTGCGGGCGCTGTCCGTCGACACGGCCACGACGCCGAACCCCTCGTAATCGCCGGCGAACTTGTTTATCTCGATCAGCTCATCCTTACACGGAGCGCAACCGGTGGCCCAGAAGACGAAAGCCATGAGCTCGTACTTCGCCGCCAGGTCGTCGAAGGTTACTTTCTTGCCGTCTACGTTACAGAGTTTAAAATTGGGGACCGTCTTCGCGGCCCAGGTTGGAGTCGCGACCGCAAGTAAAACCACCGCCGCCGTTAATATCGCTCCGGTCCTCATCGGTACCTCCTAAAAAAGATATCGCACTATCTCGCTACGACGTTTAAAGGTGTTATCTCCCCGAACCGCTCAAACACGGGATAATCCAAGAGGTAAAACTCGCGGCCGGGGAACATCTCGGCCAATTCGCGGTTCCGTTCGCCGTTGTCCCGGGCGAAGACGACGCGGTCGTCGAGGAACGGCGAGCCGGGCATAGAAGACAAACAGGCCTCGCGCGGTTTTATTATCACCACCGCTCGATCCGGGATAGACGCCGCGACGCGCCGGCGCATAGCCGGGTCCGTCCACGACGACGTACCGATACGCCCCCCACCCGAATAATATCCCCGTAACTGCGGCAACGACGCCGCTAGATTTACGGCCGTTAGGGCCGCGAACACGAACGCCGCCAAACCTTCGCCCGCCTCTTCGAATCGCCGCTGCGCCTTAGCCGCTAGTATAACAAAAAACCGCGCCGTTATAAAGGTCAGGCAGAACCAGGCCGGGTAATACGCGCCGGCGTCCCGGCCCCCCGCGGCGTCCCGCAACGGCAACTGCGCGAGGACCGTCAACACGGCCGCGGCGTAGAGCGCTTTCTCGAAATCGCCCGGGGGCGGCTTCCAGAACAGCCGCCATACCGCCGGGACCAGGCACAACAGCGGCCAGCCGAACGCCTCGGTCGACAACGCCACCACGCCCCGCGCCGCGGCGGAAATAGCGTCCCGGAACCCATAACCGGCGCCGAAGCCGAAATAAGGCGCGTCGGCGAAAAACCGCGGCGGCAGGAAGACGTTGCCCGTCTGGCGCCAGTTGTAAAACATCCACGCGGCGACGAAGGGAGCAAAGCCCGCGGCAAACCAGGCCGGCCGATAGACGCGGCCGGCCCGCGAGCGCGCCCGCCGCCATAAAAACCAGCCGAGCGGGAGCGCGAGGTACAACGCGTCGTAATCGCGGACGAGGAAAGCGCCGCCCGCGGCCAGGCCCAGCGCCAACAACCACCTTCGCGTCCCCTCCTCGGCCGCGCGCAAACAAGCCCACACGCCGACCGCAAAGAACGCGAGAAACGTAGCCTCCGAAAGGTAAGAGGCTTGCGTAAAGAGGAAAAACGGCGACGTCGCGACGAGTATCGTGGCTATGGCGCCGCCGAATGGGCCCAACGCGCGGCGGCCTATGGCGTACGTCGTAAACAAGATGACCGCCGCCGCGGCTATAGGTAAGAGCTTAGGCCAGCCCGCGCGCGCGCCCAGGCAAAGCAACGCCGGGTGGAGCGGCGGCGCTACAGAGAACCACCGGCCGAAGCGCACGACTTCGTTTTGCGAGCGGAAGAAAGCCCGGGCGAGGTCCGCCTCGGTGGGGGGCGCGGCCGCGGCCAGTCTACCCCGGCAAAAAATCTTGCTCTGGAAGAGCAGCGTCGACTCGTCGACGGCGAGGGCCCGGTCGCCGAGGACGAACGCGGCGGCGTACGCGACGCCCGCCACCGATAAAATAATAATCAAATAAACGAACCATTTCTGCGCGAGCAGGCCGGCAACGCGGAGGCCGGCGCGCGGCGCCAGCTTCGCGAGGGCCGCGGCCCATAGTACCGCGGGGACGGCGAAGCACAGCGCGTACTTGAGCCACAACCCGGGGTCGCCCGCCATATCCGCGCGGGCGTAGAAGAACGAGACCCAGCGCCGGGCGGCGTCGCCCAAAGCGCCGAATATCCCGCCGACCCAGGATACTCCAGCCGCGGCTATATACAACGCCGCGGCCGCGGCCGTAGCCGCCGCGGCGAATACTACGTATCCGGTTTTATTGTAGGCGGGTTTTCCCACGTCGGAAACTATTTATAAACGTTTTAGTTTCGTATAAATTAACAACGGCGGGCCGCGGCGTCAACGATAATAAGCCCATTTCCGGGGTGCGCGAAGGCCGGGCAAAACTAAAAAAGCCGGCCCACGAGGGCCGGCTCCGTTGGCCGTGGGGCTTTTACCTGAAAAGCGCCTTGACCCTTCCAACCGAGTCGGGGACGACCGCAAAGTCCTCCGCATAGTCCACGGTGATCTTCGGCCGCCAAGTCGAGTTGACGTGGTCGCTGGAGCAGAACATTGGGTAGAGCCCCCGCGTTTCGTTGTCCTTTTTCAATATGAACCCGTAGTTCGCGTACGTCCCGGCCGCCCACTCCGAGACCAGCGTTTTGACGTCGAATTTCCAAACGCCCCTGCCGCCAATCATGGTCTTAGTGTACGCCGTAGCGCGGTGGGCCGGTTGGTTGTTCCACGTCACGCTCATCTCTACCCAGGCCGCCAAAACCCGGTAAATACCGCAATATTCGTAAGTGGCGTTAGGGTTGTCGTTGTAGAGTTCGAGATAGGCGGAATTGATCGTCGCCCCGGTACACGGGCTTAGGTCGAATTCCACGATACCACGGTTTGCCATAGTGGGCACATATGCAACCGTCAACAAGCTATAGGTACCGTAGTTACTGGAGGGGCGGTTGGTCGTGAGGTGGGAATCCTTACCCTCATAGCCGGGTTGGAGCACGAGCGTTGCGGCGGAAACGGTCGCCGCGGCGAGCAATACCGCAACAAAAAGAGCTAAGCCTCTCACGATACGACCTCCTCGTTAGGGTTTCTTATATTTTCATCCTACAAGTTAAATATCCGTGAGTCAATAAAAAAATAATAAAAGTTTGAGTGTGGAACAAAAAAAGCCGGCCTCGCGGGCCGGCTCGAGATTAGCGGACCGCTTTACCTGAAGAGGGCTTTTACTCTGCCCATCGACGCCGGCGATACGGCCGGCGGGACGTAGTCGACCCTCAAGCGCGGGTGATATTCCGAGTTGGTATTGTCGCTCGAGCAGAAATACGGCCAATTACTCGGGTATTCCATGTCGACGCGCTTCAACATTAGGCCGTAGTCGGGGTAGGTTTTACTCGCCCACTCCTGCACCAGGTCTTTAACGTTCCAGGTATACGGGCCGCCGACGGCCCCGGAGACCTTAATCTTGTCGTAGGGCGTAGCGACGTGCTCCGGCTGGTTCTGCCAGGTTACGGTGGCCTCTTCCCACGACGCGGTTATGCGGTATACGCCGAAGTCGTAGTCCGTCGAGTTGGCGGTGTCTATCCACAAGTCCAGATAGGCCGTACTGACCGTGGCGCCCGAGATGGCGGACAACCCCTCGAACTCCACCAGCCCGCGCACCTCGGTCGCGGGCCCGAAATTAGCCGTTAAGTACGCGTTGTTCCCGAAGTTCACCGAAGGCTGCAGTATGTTCACCATCGCGTCCTTGCCCTCGGCGCCGGGCTGAAGGGTAAGTTCCTCGGCGAAAGCCCACGACGCGACCGACAATATGGCCGCTAAAGCCGTTAAAACCCTCACGTTTACAACCTCCTTTGGCGTTATTATTTTTAACATTATACGTAGAGGTCTTAGCGCGGTCAAGGGAAATTACGGAGCACCTAAAAAAAGCCGGCCCGCTGGGGCCGGCTTAGGTCGCGGTCGCCCTCTTACTTGAAAAGGGCTTTCACTTTGCCGAAGGACGTGGGCGCGATTGCCGAAGGCGTGTAGTCCACCGTGAGCTTGGGCCGGTAGTCCGCGGTGGCGTGGTCGCTCGAGCAGACGTACGGGTATGTACCGGGCCCCTCGGTGCCTTTTATAACCTTAAAGCCGTAGTCCGGATATGTACCGCTTACCCAAACCTGGACCAGCGTCTTGACGTTAAACTTGTAATGGGCCACGCCGTAAAACATTACCGTAGCGTACGCCGTCGCAAAGTGCGGCCGGGAATATTTTTCTTTCGCGGGTTTTTAAACTGACAGTTCCTGTCAGGTAGGTTTGTTATTATTTATACCGTGGCTAAATAGTTAGCCATATAATCAAAAGGAGGAGAAATGTTAAAAAACATACTGTCGTTCGGCGTAGGTACGGTAATCGTTCTGGGTATCCTAGGTTGCCAAAACGGCCCAGGTACGATACCTACACCTATGGAACTACCGGAAACCGATGGCGGCTGGAACGTCGAAGGTATCGTTTGGAACTACGGCGACCCGGTAGACAATTGCAGGGTTGACATCCAGGTTTATTTTATATCAGTACCCCCTGATCCCCCGGACCCTAACTGGGGGACCGTTAAAACCGTTTACACCGACGACCAAGGGTGTTACGAAGCGCTTAATTGTTGGCAGTCCCGCGATCCGGCTAGGGTAAGGTTCTATAAACAAGGATTAGGTGAGCGTTACTCCGCCGCATGGGAAGCGTACCCTGACACCACTTACAGCGTAGCTATGGATTTCGCCTGGCCGGCAATCGACGATTAACACTTATATCCCGTAATTTAAGGGAGCCTAACGGTTCCCTTTTAAATTAACCTCGCGGGCCCGCCTTTTATATTATTAATATATGTGCACCTAAGTGCACTTTGTCAAAAACTTAGCCGATATACAACCTCTTGACCCGCCGGCCGGTGAAGTAGTCGAAGACGGACTTGGTGACGACGATGGCCGTGAACATCGACGCCAGGATGCCTATAGTGAGCGTTACGGCGAAACCGCGCACCGGCCCGGTGCCGAAGAGGTACAGGAACACCGCGGCGATAACGGTGGTGATGTTCGAATCGAATATCGTCAGGAAGGCGCGGCGGTAGCCGGTATCCACCGCGGCCTTGACCGTCTTCCCGGCCCGCAGCTCCTCCCGTATTCGTTCGTAGATGAGCACGTTCGCATCTATGGCCATCGCGACGGAGAGTATCAGGCCCGCGATGCCCGGCAGCGTGAGCGTCGCGTGCAACAGGACCATAACGGCGACGACGATGACGAGGTTGAAGAGCAGCGCCATGTCGGCGACGATGCCGGCGAGGTGATAGTAGAAAACCGTCAGGAAGACGATGATGGCTAACGCGACGAGCGAGGCGATGACGCCGTTGCGGATGGCGTCGCGGCCCAGCGACGGCCCGACCACCTGCTCCTGGATCTGCCACAACTTGGCCGGCAGCGCGCCCGAGCGGAGGACGAGCGCCAGGTCCGACGCCTCCTCGCTCGAGAAGTTGCCCGTTATTTCGCCGCGGGTCGTAATGCGGGACTGAATGACGGGCGCCGATTGGACGAAGCCGTCGAGCAGGATGGCGAGCCGTTCCTTGATGTGGGCGCCGGTCAAATCGCCGAAGATGCGGGCCCCCTCGCCGTTCCACGTGAACTCGACGTTGGGCTTGCCGTACTGGTCGTACGCCATCTGGGCGTTGCGCAGGTACTTGCCGGTGATGGGCGTCTCCTCGTTGACCAGGTAGACGGACCGGTAGTCGCCGCCCAGCTCTATGTGCGTCTCGTCGTCCTCGAGCCGTACGGCGTTGGAATACGCGACTATCCAGCCGTCGGGTACGAGCCCCGTTTCGGCCGCCCGGGCGAAAGTCTCCTTGACCCACTCGTAGTCGTCCTCGTAGAAGACGGTATCGCCGCGGATGGTCTGGAGCTTGTCGCCCAACGCGGCGTACTTGCCGCCGGCCGCCTCCTCGGCCTTTGCCTTATCGTACTCCTGAATCAACTTGTACAACGCGTCGGTGGGATTGACGAGTTTAAACTCCAAGAGCGCCGTCGTCCCGATGAGTTCCTTGGCCCGGGCCGGGTCCTTGATGCCGGGTAGTTTGACGACGATGCGGTTGCGGCCCTCGCTCTGGATCTCGGGCTCGGCCACGCCCAGCTCGTCGACGCGCTTGCGGATTATCTCCACCGTCAAGTTGACGGCGTCGCGAAGCTCCTTGTCGGACAAGCCGGTCTCGTCGACCTCGTAAATGAGGTATATGCCGCCCTTGAGGTCCAGCCCCAGCTTAATAGCTCGCTTCGGTAGGACGCGGCCGACGGGCGCGAGCCACGACGGGAAGTCGGTCTCGTATCCGCCGGGCCAGTTCAGGACGAAGTGGTCCTCCTCGTATTCGTCCTGCCACCACCGGTAGAAGTCAATAGTCGGACAGACGTAGAGAAACGCCAGGACGGCGACGATAATTATTAAAGTCGCGCGTAAGACGGTGCGATAACGCAAAGCTGGTTACCTCCGGGAAGCGGTTTATTTCGACGGTTGCGGTATCGGGCGGCTCTCGCCGTCCACGTAATACTCAAGCGCCGTCAGCGTCGCCGGCAGCGAACCCGACGACATCAGCAGCACAATGTCCGCGGCGCGCGCCTCGTCGAGCTCGCCTATTATCCGGCCGCTCTTGTAAGTCTGTTCTTTTACGCGAGCGGTGTAGAACAGCTCGTCGTCGAACACCACCGCGAGCGCCTCGCCGACGTGGCGGGCCGTGAGCCCCGAAAAAATAACGCCGTCGCGCTCGCTCAGGTCGAAGTGGACCTCCGGCTCGCCGCCCGAGCCCTTTACCACGGCGGCGTCCACGGCGCTCGTTACGGCCATGCCGTCGCCGGTTGCGAGCGCCGCTTTATAGACGTCGCCCTCCTCGGCCTCGAGCTCCCGGGTCCACACTACCCTCTCGCCCGGCTTTAGCGTGGCCCGCAGCGCGTCCGCTACATCCTCGCGGTCCGTCGCGGCGACCAAAACGACGTTGCCGTGTTCGTACGGCAAGAGCCGGTCGGCGGGCCACCCGGCCGCGGCCAGCGTCTCGACGAATTCGCCGCGCTCCGCCACCGCCTGCAGCTCCAACAGGCCCGGCGCCGTCAGGATCTCGAGCGCCCGCGCCGGGTCCGGGCAGTCGAAGAGCTCCACCGTAATTTGCCCCGCGCCCGGGCCGCGTTCGACATCGTGCCGCCGCGCCAGCTGCGACGCCCGCCGCTCGAGAATCGGCAATAACTTCGCCGTCGCCGCCGGGACGTCGGCCTCGGCCACGCCGCCCACGGCCAGGATAACTCGCACGTCGTGGAGCGCCGCGCCGGGGCCTTCCCGCCCGGGCTTCTCGACGCGGGGGATTTTCTCCTTAGCGGGCGGCTTTTCAACCTCGGGCCGTACCCGGGGCGTATACTCCTCCGGCAAACCCGACGCCCAGGCCAGCGCCGCGGCCGTCAGCATAAAAAAAGTTAGCCTCTTCAACATAGCGCCCTTTCGGCTCCAGAATTCTATAATATCGTCGAGGGCGTGTCAAACTCTAAAAGGATTAAGCCTTCATAAGGCCCCGCGGCCTGAATACCGCCACCGCGACCATCAGCGCGCCGAAGATGAGGTAACGGAAATCCGCCAGGAAGCGCAACAGCTCCGGGAACGACGCCAGGATGACCGCGCCTATAATAGCGCCGGGGATGGAACCCATCCCGCCCACGACCACCATACACAACACTATCGCCGACTCGAAAAAGACGAACGAGTTGGGCGAGACGAAGAGGTTGAAGGAGACGAAGAACGCGCCCGCGGCGCCGCCGAAGGCCGCCCCCAGCGCGTACGCCAGCGTCTTGTAGCGCGAGAGGTGAACGCCCATCGCCGCGGCGGCGGTCTCGTTGTCGCGTATGGCCAGGAGCGCGCGCCCGGGCCGCGACCGCCGCAGGCGGTATACGACGTATACCGCCACCGCCAGCAAGATTAAAACCAGGAAGTAGTAGCGCATGTAGCCGCCCCGGGCGGCGTCGAAGCCGAACGAGAACGCGCCTATCGTAGGGGCCTCGATGCCGCGCAGGCCCATCGGGCCGTTGGTCAGGCCGACCCAGTTGGTAAACGTCAGGCGCACGATCTCGCCGAAGCCCAGCGTCACGATGGCGAGGTAGTCGCCGGAGAGGCGTAGCGCCG